>Ga0256406_1000020_pt1 | contig 267311 bp, 234 predicted proteins | sample RumenRJG_03DNA_FD_185986 | JGI IMG/M metagenome (GOLD analysis project Ga0256406, IMG submission 185986) | Bovine rumen microbial communities from Lethbridge, Alberta, Canada - RJG_03 | ecosystem: Host-associated > Mammals > Digestive system > Stomach > Rumen | place: Canada: Alberta... | reverse complement strand
ACTATGAGGTTGATAGGCTGCGTGTGTAAGCAGAGTGATCTGTTCAGCTTGGCAGTACTAATAGGTCGATGGCTTGTCCTTTTCCTTGATTCTCCTCACTCATTGTTCAGTTTTCTAAGTACATTGAAAATTTAAAGACCTGATTTTCAGGTCTTTTTTTTGTCTCAATTTTTAATTTTTTTAAGATTTTTTCCTGCCTTATAATAATTAATTGTATTCATTTTCTTTACCATTGACTGTTTTTTATTTTTTTATAATTAGTTTAAACGATTGAACGATACAATAGGAGTGGATATTGATGGTTGATAATTCTGAAATTGTGGCATTATCAGAGGAGATAAAAAATTCCCGAAAAATATTGTCGTGTTTGGGTGACGAAACAAGACAGCATATTATTCTTGAAATGATAAAAGGCGGCGACTGCACCGGGCTTCGTGTCAATGATATTGCCGCAAAATCCAATTTATCCCGGCCGGCAGTTTCTCATCATCTCGGCATAATGAAAGACGCAGGTCTTCTCAAAGTACGCAGGGAAGGCACAAAAAATTATTAATATTTTGACGCCGATATGGAATCATTTACCACATTGATTACTATGCTGAATCACGCAAAAGCTATAATGTCATCTCTTCCGGAAAGGAGATGCGATGATTAAAGTTTATGTTTTGCCCTGCGGAAGCACGACTGTCGACGAAACAATTCCTTTTTCAAATTTGTCTAAAAATCCCCTTGCCTTTACGGGGCTTTTCAGAGGCAGGGATAAAAAAATTAAAGTTCCCGTCAGAGCATATCTTATAGAACATCCTAAAGGTCTTATTCTCGTAGATACCGGCTGGGATGACGCTATCAGAACCAACCCGAAAAAATACGAAGGTTTTATGAATTTTTTCGCGTCTCCCGGATATCTTCCGAAGGGGGATGGAATAGTTGACTGCTTAAAATCTCTCGGCTATAAGATGTCGGATATTGATTACTGTATCCTGACTCATATGGATATAGACCATGCGGGCGGAATCAGGGAGGCAGCAAATGCAAAACATATCATGACAAGCGAATCGGAATTAAGAGAAGCAAAGAAACCAAATCCAAGATATTTGCGCCGTCTTTGGAAGGAAATTGACATTGAAACTTTTCCCGACAGTGAAGTTGATCTTTTCTCGGACGGTTCTGTCGTTCTTATTCCCATGCACGGCCACTCGGCGGGTATGACTGCAGTAAAAATCAGCGGTAAAGACAAATTTGTCATTATCGCCGGAGACGTGGGGTATGGCAAAGAGTCATGGAGAGATCTCGTTCTGCCTGAAGTTGAATACGACAGAAAACAGACGTTAAAATCACTTGAAAAATTGAGATCCTTCGCTATTGATGAAAAATGCGAAGCGGTTTTAATGACGCACGATTCAAAGTGCGATAAAAAATATTTTGAATTATGAAAGGACAAAAATCATGGATTTAAAAGAGGCAATTAAAGAAAGACATGCTGTAAGAAGTTTCGAAGATAAAAATATTGACGAATCGGCTGTTGCCGAACTCCAGAAAGAAATCGACGCATGCAACAGAGAAAGCGGACTTCATATTCAGCTTATTTTGGACGAACCTAACGCGTTTCAGGCTGAAAAACCAAGTTACGGCGCGTTCAAGGGCTGTAAGAATTACCTTGTAATAGTCGGTCCTAAAGGTAAAGACGTCGAAGCTGGTTATTACGGCGAAAAAATCGTACTCAAGGCTCAGACTCTCGGAATAAATTCCTGCTGGGTCGCTATGACATATAAAAAGGGAAGCGCGAAAGGTGAAATTTATACAGGCGAGAAAAGATATATAGTAGTCGCTCTCGGTTACGGAACCACGCAGGGTGTTCCCCATAAAAGCAAATCAATTTCAGATCTGGGAGGTTATGAGTATAAAGATCCCGACTGGTACAAGGAAGGACTTGAGGCGGCGGCTCTCGCTCCGACGGCTATGAATCAACAAAAATTCAAATTTGAACTTCACGGCGATAAAGTCAAAGCGAAACCCGGCATCGGTTTTTATACTCAAATCGATCTCGGAATAGCGAAATGCCATTTTGAAATTGGCTCCGGAAAAGATTCCTCTGTCTGGATTAATTAAATCCAACACAGATAAAATTTAAAACAGTCCTTAAGGACTGTTTTTTTTTGTGTTTTTTTTTGATAAATTGATAATAACTTGTATATATAGAAATCGAATTAAATAATTTAATATAATAAACGGTTGAAAAAATACATTCGCTGCGTTATAATAAAAAAAAAGAAATATAGATGCAATTTTATCAGATTAATCAGCATATGAATTGGATATTAGTATAATTACCGCTATAGGAGAAAAAATGAATACAAATAAAAAATCCATAACAATAACTTATAACGTAATATTTTATACAATCATTGCCACAATATTACTGTTCTTAAATTTTAATTTTGTGAAAACCTGCGACGATATAAATTTTATCACAATGGCGCAGGAAAGAAATTGGAAAGCTGTTGCCGAATCCGCCCTGACGATGGGAAACGGCCGTTTTATAGGCAATTTCTTAACTTATTTGGTGGGAATCGATAAATTAATTATTGCTGAAAAGACAGTCGTCTGGTTCGTTCTTATTTTAGCGGCAAAATATTTCATAAAATCAAACAGCTTTATAGTCAATACTCTGCTCGCAGCAGTTTTGATTTTTCCTTCCGACTCGATTTTTGCTCAAAATTTCGGATGGAATGCCGGATTTCAGATTTATACCGTTTCCATTGCAATTATATTAATTGATATTCTGATAATAAAAGAATCAAAAAATATCAATAACAAAGCTCTGTCGATTGTCCTTTATTTGTTTTTGATATTGTCCTCGTTTTTAGGACAATTCTTTGCGGAAAATTCGAGTCTATTTGCGGTTTTGTCTGCAATAATATTGATAATCGAATCTAAAAAAAGAGGAAATGTCAAATTCCTGTATTCTCTGACATATTTTTTCACGACTGCTGTGGGATTTGGTTTGATGATGGTTCTTCCCAAAGTATTCGGAACTTATTCCAAAATAGCATACTACAGAAAATATCCTACTGATTTGAAATCATTGTTTCAAATCTTCAACAAGAATTTAATTATTATTTCAAGAGATGCGGGAAAATATTTTGTACTCTGGTTTATTGTAAGCGCAGGGTGCCTGTTGGCAATCAAAAAAATCAGAGAAATATCTTCCGAAAAGAAATTTGATACTTTATTTCAATTATTGAAGCTCGTAATAATTATTTATCCGTTCTTCAGTTTTTCATATGCGGTTATTTTTAAAATCGGTATGGCATTTCCGTCAGCTTATTTATCAATTATTTTGAGAGCTGCATTTGTAATATATATTATTTGTGTTCTCTCGGTGAATTTCATCTGTCTTTTTGGCAAGAAATTTAAAAACCTTGATAAAACTCCGTATCTGTGCGCTCTTGCCGGATTGCTTGCGACAGCTCCGCTTTTATTTGTCTCTCCAATAGGCGCGAGGCTTTTCTTCCTTCCGTTTATCTGTCTTCTGTTTTCCGGGGTTATTGAATTAAAAGAGGAAACAGAAAAAAGAGAAAAAGACTTAACATTTACAAAACTTTTGTCGGTCTGTCTGATTTTAGCCGTCAGCGCCCCTTTGTGCTTAGCCGTAAGAGACAACAGGTTCGCTTATAGCGTCAGAGAAAATTATATAAAGACTCAAATATCCGAAGGCGAAACCGATTTGACCCTTCCTCTTCTGCCGAATGAAAATATTGTTCATGAAGACGAAAATGTCACTGCATGGCAAAATTACTTTTCAACATTTACAGATAAGGACATAAATTATCAATTTATCACATGGAACGACTGGTACGCAAAATATTACAAATAAAAAAATAACATTAATCTTTCGTCTTCAGAAAAAAAATCCGCCCGATTTAATAGGGCGGATCTTTTAATGAGAAAAAATAAATTTATACTTTGACTTTGGAACAGATGAAATTTACAACCTCTTCTATCGTCATGTTGTCCGAATTAATTAAAATTGCGTCGTCGGCCTGTTTTAATGGGGATATTTTTCTGTGCGTGTCCTGGTAGTCTCGCTGTTTTATCTCCTCTAAAAGCGTGTCGTAATCTTCGTCAATCCCTTTTTCCTTCTGCTCTTTGTATCGTCTGTCGGCTCTAACCTCCGGTGATGCTGTCAGAAAAAATTTGTATTGAGCATTCGGAAGGATAGTTGTACCGATGTCTCTTCCGTCCATAACAATATTATTTTCCTTTGCTATATTTCTCTGAACGGACAGAAGGTATTGCCTGACCTCGGAAATCGCTCCTACGTCCGATGCGGCCATTGACGCCTCAGGCTGTCTTATTTCCTCTGAAACATCGTCACCGTCTGTGAAAACGTGCTGTACTCCGTCAATATATTTAATATCTATTTTTACGTCGGGCAAAATATCAATAATCTTATTTTTGTCTTTTGTGTCTATTCCTTTGTTCAGCGCGCATACTCCAACTGTCCTGTACAGCGCGCCTGTATCAACATATATGAATCCCAATTTTTCAGCGCATATTTTCGCAACCGTTGATTTCCCTGCTCCCGAAGGACCGTCAATCGCGATGTTTATATTTTGTACCATTTAAATTCTCCTTCTTTAAATTCAAGGTTAATAATAAACCTCGGATTTTCTCCTTCAGTTGTAAATTCAAATCTGTCTCCATCGCTGCCGTATAAAATGTTTATCGTCTCGCCCAATTTTATTTCTCTTTCAAAAAGAATATCAATCTTTGAAAGCTTGTGCGTGCGTAGATATTTCGCGTCAAGAGCATCCTCGCATGCGCCTATGTACGTTGTGTTGTTCATGTGTCTGTTCATGTCGCACATTGAATAAGTAACTGTAAATTTGTAAGAACTGCCGGACATATTGCATTTTATTACGGAGGGAGATTTTATCTCCGTCCCCGTAGTCAAATAATCAAATTCCGGCAGCAAATTCAATGGCGCTCTCGTATGTGTCGATGAATTTAAAAGCGTCCAGTTCGATACGGATTTTATTATAATTTTGCCGCCCATTTCAAATTCGGAATGCAGCGTAAAAAATCCATGGCGTTTTTTTGAGCACCATGACCTTGTGATTATTTTATCGCCGTATTCGGGCATATCTTCAATTTCTATGTGGTAAAGTGAAACTATCCATATCAGATGATTTTCCGCCGTAAAGTTCACGCCTGAATTGTTAGATTCAAAATATGAAATGACATTGTCCTGAATAATTCTCAAAAGATCGGATGACCTTAAAGCACCCGAAGGGTCAGCCTGATTCGAATCGACCGATAATTCCTTTTTTAAAATTTCCATATTTTCCCCTATATAATATTTTATTAATCCATTATAGTCTTATACAGCTTATTTTTCAATGATTTGTTTGCAATATAATCGTTTTCCTTGATTTAAAAAAAAACATATGATAAAATTAATAAAATCTATTTTTTACTTTGAAAGAAAAATAAAATGGATAAATGGGATCTTACAGTCGTCGGAGCCGGTGCGGCAGGATGTATGGCGGCAATAACGGCGGCGGAGAACGGCAAAAACGTTCTGCTTATTGAAAGGAATGAAAAAATCGGCAGGAAGCTGATGATAACCGGAAAAGGCAGATGCAACGTAACCAATAACCGTTCGGATATCGAAGGGCTGATTTCGTCTGTTCCCGGAAACGGCAAATTCCTCTACAGCGCGTTTTCAGAGTGGATGCCGTCTGATACGATTGAATTTTTTGAAAGCGCCGGGGTTAAGCTGAAAACAGAACGGGGAAACAGAGTTTTTCCCGTCTCCGATAAGGCGTCGGATATTGTCGACGCGCTTAACCGCCTTTTGAAAAAAAATAAAGTCAAGACAGTTCATGACAGGATAACCGATTTGAAACTGAGCGGTTTTTCCGAAAGAGATGCCGGAGGAAAAAAATATAAAAATTCGATAGAATATCTTTTGGGCGAATCGGGAGAAAAATATTTTTCTGAAAATTATCTTATTGCGACCGGCGGAAAGTCCTACCCCGGTACAGGCTCGACGGGCGACGGATATGAGCTCGCGAAAAAATGCGGTCATAAAATAACGCCGGTAAGACCGTCTCTCGTCGCCTTGAACACATCGGATTCATTCACCGGCAAATGTCAGGGGCTTACACTGAAAAACACGGGATTCAGACTTTTGGAAAACGGAAAAACCATATTTTCCGACATTGGCGAACTTCTATTCACTCATTTCGGAGTGTCGGGTCCTCTTGTTCTTTCGTCGTCTGCACATATACGCCGTATGGGCGAAAAAGATTACGAGATAATTCTCGACTTAAAACCCGCTCTCGATGAAAAAACACTTGATAATAGGATATGCAGGGATTTTTCCGAATTTGACAACAGAGAATTTAAAAACTGCCTTTCAAAACTTCTGCCTAAATCGATTATTCCGGTAATAGTGGAATTATCGGGTATAGACCCGGATAAAAAAGTTAATGTGATAACGAGGGAGGAAAGGAGAAAACTTGTCTCTCTCCTTAAAAATTTCACGATACATATTAAGTCATTCAGACCTGTCGAGGAAGCTATAGTATGTTCCGGCGGAGTGAGCGTCAAAGAAATAGATCCCAAAACAATGCGTTCTAAAATAACGGACAATCTGTTTTTCGCGGGAGAGGTTATAGACGTAGACGCCTACACAGGCGGATATAATCTGCAGTCCGCTTTCGCTACGGGACACGCGGCCGGAGAACATATCTGATCAATACGGCGAGTTTTTTATGTGCAGATTTTTATTTAAACTACCAACAAACTAAAAAAATCCGAACGGAAACGGAGATTATAATTATGGACAAAGAAGAATATCTGAAGAAAATAGACGAAGTAATTGAGAACGGAAAATATAAGGACAACTGGCAGTCTCTCAGCGGTCATAAAAGTCCCGAATGGTTTGACAACGGCAAGTTTGGAATTTTCATACATTGGGGAATTTACTCTGTACCCGCTTTCGGCGGCGAGTGGTATTCGAGGAATATGTACAATAAGTACAATGACGCGTTCAAACATCATATAGAAACTTACGGCCCGCAGAGCAGATTCGGCTACAAGGATTTTATTCCCATGTTCAAAGGCGAAAATTTTGACGCAGACAGATGGGTTGATATTTTTAATGCTTCAGGGGCAAAATATGTGACTCCTGTTGCCGAACACCACGACGGTTTCGCAATGTATAATACCGAGTTCAATCGCTGGAACGCTGTTAATATGGGACCTAAAAGAGATGTTTTGGGCGAAATTAAAGTGGCCTGCGAAAAAAAAGGACTTGCATTTTGCGCAAGCTCTCACAGGGCGGAACATTATTTCTTCATGAGTCTCGGAAAAACCTTTGACAGCGATGTAAACGACGAAAGATACTCAGATTTTTACGGTCCCGCTTTTTACTCCGACGATTTCAGCGCGAAAAATATGCAGAATACGACCTTCGATATTTTCGGCGCCGGTCCGGACGAGGAATATTTGAAAGACTGGATGGTCAGAACGATTGAACTGATTGACAGATACAGCCCTAATATGATTTATTTTGACTGGTGGATACAGAATATTAAATTTAAACCGTACCTCAAAAAAATCGCCGCGTATTATTACAACAGAGCGTATGAACAAAATAAGGAGGTTACGATAGATTTTAAGCACAACGAATTTCCGCCGACAGTCGCGACATTCGATGTGGAAAGGGGAGCTTTGCCCGGTATTTTCCCGTACAAATGGCAGACCGACACAGCTATAGGAAAACATTCATGGGGATTTACAAACGACAACGAATATAAATCTTCGGGAAAAATAATCAGAGATCTGATAGATATTGTAAGCAAAAACGGCAACATGATGCTCAATATCGGTCCGAAACCCGACGGAACATTTACTGACGAGGAGACTGAAGTTCTTCGCGGAATCGGAAATTTCCTCAAACTAAACGGCGAGGGTATTTACGGCACAACTTATTGGAAACAATTCGGCGAGGGCGAACACAATATAACGTCCGGCGCGTTTAATGACGGAGACGAAACATTTTATGACAGCTCTGATTTCCGCTTCACTTATAAAGCCGGGTATGTCTACTGCTTCCAAATGAATCCCGACGGAAAAGACGCAAAAATAAAATCTTTTAAAAGGGTGGATAACGGTGATATTCTTATTGAATCGGTTTCGCTGCTTTCAACAGGCAAAAAGCTTGACTTTAAGAGAGATTACGACTCAATGACCGTTTTTGCCGACGATGCGTTTAATTCGGAAAATCCGATCTGCTTTAAAATCAAGCTCGGTTAAAAAATGTCTTGAGATTGAATAAAGCCGGCAAGAAATTTTGCTTAATTAAAATGATATGAAAATTTTCTGAATTATTCGATCCGAAAAATAAAATATATTTTAACGCAACAAAAACGAGCTGTCGGCAACGACAGCTCGTTTTTAATTAATATGGAACATTAGGTTTCAATAAAGAGAGATCAAACTTTATCAACATTAATATCTTACAAATTGTTGTAAGCATCTGCGAAAAAATTGAACTCATCGCAAATCACCTCCATAAATATCCATTAATTTTTTGAAAAATAACAGAACATCTTCACAGGCCGGCTGAAGAAATCAGATTATTCATTTCCCAACGCTTTACTGATGTCGGGTTTGATCATCTGCTGGAAATAAGCATTTATTTTTTTCAATATCTCGTTGATTAACCCAAACGCGTAGTCAAGATAAACGAAAATTTTCTGTAATTGTGCGGTGTCCATTTATTTTACCTCCGTAAGATGCGGCGAGTGCCGAATTAAAATACTTTGTCCTAAATTCCGGTTATATTATCTCATATTTTAGTTTAAATGTAAATTGAAATATATATAAAAATATGAGACTTAACAGTATTTTTACTTTTTTTTGACAAGAATGCCAAGATTTATATTGATTTCGTCAGCTTCGGAATCGCGTTGATAAGGTTTGGAATGGCGTTTACTATGACATTTGCAAGTCCCGTGGTGAGAGGTTTTTCGTCGTTGAGGACTCTGAGAAGGTAAGATGCGGCTCTTTCCGAAAGCGCGCCCATCGACATAGAAACGAAATTTTTAATAGGCGTCTGCATTGCAATAGCATAAGCGAAGCTGTTTTTGTCTGCGAATTTCTCTATAATCGAGCCGATTTTCTTGCCGTTTACGCCCTCGAGAGCGTCCTCAAGCGTATTTGACATTGAAAGAGTATGAAGTTTTCTTCTCTCTTTGGGCAGTTTGCGGCCTAACAGATTTTCAAATTCTTCATCCGGAATATTTGTGATGTTTGCGCCGTAGTAATCGGGACATGTTTCGGAATAATCAGGGCATGGCGCGTCAGTGCTCGACGCCATATATATTGTCTTTTCGAGCTTAATGTCTCTTGACGACGCGCCTGCCATTATCTCGAAATCCCCTGACTCTACATGCCAGGAGTGAATATTCACATCGTAGAAAGCAAATGCTCTTGAGTCAAGCTCAATTTCCACTTCCTTCGTTTCGCCAGGTTCAAGGTAAACTTTTTTGAATCCTTTCAGCTCTTTTTCGGGTCTGAAAACAGTCGATTTTTTATCCTTAACGTAAACTTGCGCAACTTCGGCGCCGGCAACCGAACCTGTGTTTGTAATTTTAAATCTGACAGTTACATTTTTATCGGGTTTCGCTTTTACAGGCGTTACGTTCAAGTCTGAATACTCAAAATCAGTGTATGAAAGTCCGAATCCGAACGGAAATGCTACGTTTTTCTTCGCCGTGTCATAATATCTGTAGCCTATATAAATCGATTCCCTGTACTGAGTCGTGAATGTTGAGCCCGGCCAGTAGTTATGGCAAGGCGTATCATAAAGTGATACCGGGTAAGTTTCCGCAAGTTTTCCGGAGGGATTTACGTCGCCGTACAATACGTTTACTGTTGCGGAGCCTATCGCTTCGCCGCCTAAAAACGTATTTAGTATAGCTTTTACATTCTTTGCCCACGGCGTTTCAACAGCGCCGCCGCCCGACAATACCACTGCCGTATTTTTATTGGCGGAAGAGACGGCTTCAATCAGCGCCACCTGTTCCGGAGGAAGTCTGAGATTTCTTCTGTCAAAGCCTTCCGATTCGTAGCTGTCGGGAAGTCCTGCAAAAATAACCGCCACATCCGCCTGAGACGCCGCGTAAACCGCCTCGTCTATATGTTCCACAATGCCTTTTCTTGACTTAGGATTCATCGTATATCCGTCGCAGTATGTAAAAGGAACGCCTCTTTGCTGGAACGAATCGACAGCGTTGTCTATTTTGATCGGATTAATTATAGACGAGCCTGCGCCCTGGTATCTCGGGTTTTTCGCGAATCTGCCGATTACGGCTATTGACTGCTCTCTTTTAAGCGGCAGAATATTGTCGTTGTTCTTCATCAGAACAAATGACTTTTCCGCGATTTCTCTTGCTTTTAAATGATGTTTTATTTTGTCGTAATTATGATGATTCCCTTTTAACGCGTTCGCCGATGTGATTATAACGTCGAGTATTCTGTCAACGGAATCGTCAAGAATATCCTCGGAAATGACGCCTCTTTTTACTGCGTCTACTATTTTTTTTGTTCCGACGCCGTTTGATGTCGGCATTTCAAGATCCTCGCCCGCTTTGAGACCTTCGACTCTGTTGTTCTCGGCACCCCAGTCTGTGACAACGGCTCCTTCAAATCCCCATTCTTTCTTTAATACATCGGTAAGCAGCCATTTGTTTTCCGCGCCGTATACGCCGTTTAATCTGTTGTACATGCACATGACGGTCTTTGGCTTGCCCTCTTTGACAGCAGTCTCGAAAGCGGAAAGATAAATTTCCCTCATTGTTCTTTCGTCAACAACGGCGTCTATTGTCATTCTTCTCGTTTCCTGGTTGTTGACTGCGAAATGTTTTAAAGAGGTTCCGACGCCTTTTGACTGCACGCCTCTGATTAAAGCGGCGGCGAGCTTGCCGGCGAGGTAAGGGTCTTCTGAAAAATACTCAAAATTTCTGCCGCCGAGAGGAGATCTCTTCATATTTATTCCGGGTCCCAAAAGAACGCCGACATCTTCCTGAAGACATTCCTCGCCTAAATATTCGCCCATCTCTTCTAACAGCTCCGGATCCCATGAACAAGCGGTTGTGGCCGCGGTAGGGAAACAGATTGACGGAACTCCCAATAGTGAAGCGGCTTGATTTTTATCTTTTTTCTCCGGCCTTTTTCTGATTCCGTGAGGACCGTCTGTCCACATAATTTGAGGAATATTATTTCTTTCTATTCCTTTGGTGTGCCAGTAGTCAAAGCCGTCGCACATTGCGGCTTTTTCCTCGAGCGTCAAAGACTTGATAATATCCTGATGTTTCATATTACACCTGACCTTTTTTCAAAATATTAAAAAATATGCTCAAATTAATTATATCATCTGCCGTCTATATAATCAAATATAAATTCAGAAATATAAATCGTCAAAAAAAAATTTTTCAAAAAAAAACGAAAACTCTATTGACAAAAATAATTTTAGTGATATAATATTTATTGTTCACGAGAGATGAGCGATGAGTTCATTATTTCTGTGAAATATCCGGTACCTTTGGCGCAGAGGTTCCACCTGTTCCCATACCGAACACAGTAGTTAAGCTCTGCAGTGCCGAAAATACTTGGTTGGAAGCGACCCGGGAAGATAGGGCGGCGCCGGAACAGGAGACCACATTAATGTGGTTTCCTGTTTTATTTGTTTTTGAGGTTTCCAAAAAAAGGGTCTTGATAAAGACCCTTATTTTTTTGCTGTTTTTTGTCATTCATTTTTCTCGAGCTCTTCGACTTTTTTCTGCCTGTAGTTTAAAGCGGCCGTTATAAGTCCTCTGAAAAGAGGGTGAGGTCTGTTCGGTCTCGATTTGAATTCCGGATGGAATTGGACGCCTATAAAATAATCGTTTGTAGGTATTTCCACGGTTTCGACTATGTGCTCGTCCGGAGACGTTCCGGAAATTATCATTCCTGCACTTGAAATTAAGTCTCTGAAATTATTGTTAAATTCATATCTGTGGCGGTGGCGTTCATGAATAAGCGGCTCGCAGTAAAGTTTTGAAATAAGCGTTCCGGCTTTAAGTCTGCACGGATACGCGCCGAGTCTCAATGTGCCTCCCTTGGGAATGTTGTTGTTCTGGTCGGGCATGAAATCAATTACGTTGTTCTTTGTAATTTCATCGAACTCACCGGAATTGGCGTCTTTGAGACCGCATACATGTCTTGAAAATTCAATTACGGCAATCTGCATTCCGAGACATATTCCCAGGTATGGAATATTGTTTTCACGGGCATATCTGCACGTTGAAATCATTCCCTCAATTCCTCTCGGACCGAATCCGCCGGGAACTATTATTCCGTCAAGACCTTTGAGCTTTTCGGCAGCGTTTTCATCGGTGATATTTTCCGAATCTATCCACTCGATAGTTACCTCGCTGTCGTTGGCGTAGCCGCCGTGTCTTAAAGCTTCGGCTACTGAAAGGTAAGCGTCGTGGAGCTGAACGTATTTGCCTACAAGTCCTATCGTGCAGGTCTTTGACCTGTTGTGTATTCTGTCTACCATCGCTTTCCACTCGGAGAGGTCGGGTTCCGGCGCGTCAAGATTCAATTCTCTGCATACAATTTCAGAAAAATGATTGTTTTCAAGCATTAAAGGCGCTTCGTAAAGAACGGGGACAGTCAGGTTCTCGATTACGCAGTCTTTTTTTATGTTGCAGAAGAGCGAAATTTTATTAAAAATGGATTCCGGCATATGCGAATCGGCTCTGAGTACGATAATGTTCGGGAAAATTCCCATTCCCTGAAGTTCTTTTACCGAGTGCTGAGTCGGCTTTGATTTAAATTCGTTGGAACCGGATATATACGGAACTAAAGTCACATGAATGAAAAGCGTGTTTCCGGGACCCTGTTCAAGACCTACCTGCCTTATGGCTTCGAGAAAGGGCTGTGATTCGATATCTCCTACAGTTCCGCCTATTTCCGTTATTACTATATCGGCGTCTGTTTTCTTGCCGACATTATATATAAATGATTTTATTTCGTCGGTGATGTGCGGAATTACCTGAACGGTCTGCCCGAGATAATCGCCGTTTCTTTCCTTATTGAGAACATTCCAATAAACTTTTCCTGTCGTAAGGTTTGAATATTTGTTCAGATCTTCATCGATAAATCTTTCATAATGACCGAGGTCAAGATCTGTCTCCGCCCCGTCCTCCGTGACATATACCTCGCCGTGCTGGTACGGACTCATAGTGCCCGGATCTACATTGATGTAAGGGTCAAGCTTCTGAGATGCGACTTTATATCCTCTCGACTTCAGAAGGCGCCCAAGTGAAGCTGCTGTAATTCCTTTTCCGAGTCCCGATACAACTCCGCCTGTTACAAAAATAAATTTCGCCATATTTAACTCCTCAAAATTTTAGGAAAAAACAATTTATAAAAAGGATGCAAATTAGAAAATAACTTTTAAAAATATTATTCTTAAATTATATCTTATCAACTCTTATAAAGCAAGGATAAATTATCTTTAAAGATTCAACCTTCTCTTTCTTCTTCGGTGATTTTTTTTCTGAGCCTTTTAAAAATTTGATATCTTATCAGCATTATGGTAAAGCAGATAAGTAAAAGACCGCTTGATACCCAGATTGCTTTGAGACCGAGAAAATCTTTTAAGAAAAATCCGAGTCTCGCGCCAAAGAAAAACGAAACGAGAACAAAAAAATATTCAATGGCGCTGTGGAGGTATTTTTTATTTTTCGTGAAAAGGAAAGAGCACAAGTTGTCCATGCATGACCTGATATTTCCGATGCACATAGTGCTCGCGTAAACGTTATCTTCAAGCCGTCTGAATGACTGAACCTGCATTGCGCAGGAAAAGGAAACAATAGCGTTTGCGATTATATTGTATCTTTCCGGAATGAAGCCGGTAATAAAAAGCAGTATTATTTCAAACAGAAGAACAAACTGTTTCCAGTGGAAAAGAAGAACATGGTCTCCGAATTTCCGCCTGAACGCCTCCGCAAGAAGTATTCCTCCCGAAAATGACATCAGCGGAAGAAGATACCTGAGCCCGTCGCCGAACTCTCCGTCGAAAAAGCATGAACTCATCAATACGATATTGCCTGTTTGAGCGTTTGCGAAAACTTTTCCTCTTAGAAAATAGCTGTACGAATCCTGAAATCCGCCCGAAATCGTGAGAAAAAAAGCCATAAGAAGACTTTCGGACATCGGTCTTGAATTGATTCTGTCCGAAAATTTCTTTATAAATCCCTTTTGCGTTCGGCCGGATTCCGAATTGTTAATATTATTTTTGCCCATAATCTATATTATATCAAACGATAAACCCTATTTTATTTTATTATCGAATATAAATATTTTACATAATATTTTTGGACCGGGTATTAAATTAAAGAGGATTAAACGATAAATTACAAATCCGATTTTTGGTATATGGTATACTGATTGTTCCGCTTTTTTAAAACATATTTTTTTGATTGAATTTTTCAAGAAGGAATTTCACGACTCCGTTTTCTGTATTTGAGCCGATTATTTTGTCGGCTGTTTTTTTTACCTCGTCTTTTGCGTTTTCGACAGCGTAAAATTCATCCGAAGCTTCCGCCATAGCAAGGTCATTAAGATTGTCTCCGAATGATACGACTTTATCAAAACCGCACATTTTCTTCAAAGCTAAGATTGAATTTTTTTTGGACGCGGACGCGCTGCTGACCTCCATAAAATAACAGTCTGTGTCGTAAGTGTCCCTGTAATATTCCACATGAAGCGACTTTTCTCTCATCAAAAAATCGTGGGCGGGATCCAGTATTTCTTTTTTCTCCTCAATAGAATAATAAATTATTCCTCTCCCGAGACATTTTGAAAAATTATCGACTTTTGTAAATTTTTTGCCGTAATTTTTAACTCTGTCCTCGATGAATTTTTTCTGGTTTTCGGTTTTTGCGGTTTCGTAATAGCAGCCCAATTCTCCGTTTTCGATTGTGTATATAAATCCTGTGTGAAGATATTTTTCTATTGCTTGCAAAATTGCCTTTTCGCTTTCCTTATTGTAATATTTCGTCTCTTCATCTATAACCCGGTCATTTTTCAGGTCGTACATCGCGACGCCGTTCATCAATATTACAGGGCAGTTAATATCTACTCCGGATAGGATTTTTTTTACAGTCGCCTGAGTTCTCGCGGTAGCGCAGGAAAAATAAAGTCCTTTTTCAGAAAGCATATTTATATTTTCCCTTGCGAAATCCGAAATTTCCGCCTTTTCGTTTAAAAGCGTTCCATCTAAATCCGATATATAAAGTGTTTTCATAAATTTATTCCTGTTTCCGAAAGAAACTGATTTCTTTAATATAATCCCGCGGCAGGTTTTTATTTTATTCGTATTTTGTCACGAATATAAAAAAAGACCGGAATATCGGGGCGCGTGTTGCCATGCGCCCCGATATATTTGAATTTATAATCTGTCAGCCTGTTGTCTTAAAGTCTTTTAGTGCGTCGTTGCCCGTGCCGTTAAATAGGTTTTGTAAAAACTCGGTTACATATTTTATTATTCTGCCTATAGTCTCAAGAATTTTTCCGAATACCGATGTGGAGCCGGAGCCGCTGTCAAGCCACTGAGCAGTTAAAGTCATCTCCGATTTAGACGGGCAGACCGTGCCTGATGTGACCGTATTGCCGTCCTCGTCAACCCATTTGACAAACTTTGAGTTTGATTTTGTCGGAACGGGCAGTCCGGTTGAACCGTTTTTGTCAGCTTTCAAAGCGTTTGAAATAGAGCTTCCCTGAACAGCAACTATCGTATCGCTGTATCCGTCCGGAAGATTTCCGCCGTTTGCGTCAAGCTTTATCACGCATGTTTTTTCAAAGAATATTTTTCCCGAAGGACTTACGAAAACCGCCGAATCGATGTTGTTGTAATAGATATGTCCTGCGACAGTCGATATGTCGGTGTCGGATGTTCCTCTGCCAATGAATTTTACAACTCCGGTAAGGTCCTTGCTTGTCCTTATTCCTACTTTCGCCTCCGATTGAAATTCCGGGCTGTAAAGTATAGTAGAGACTGTGTTGTTTCCGTCTGAATCCGTAGTTACGGGAAGATATACGTCAGACTCCGTTCCCGAAGATGTTTTATTTTCGTAGATGTAAGCGTAGCCTCCCAAAGTGAGGGAATCCGCTTTTGAATAAGCGACTGCACATGAACCTGTGTTATTTGTGATATCGCCGCCTGTAATCGCGGCTGTTGCCGTTGAGCCGAGGTATAGGACAGATGCGGCCTGCGCGGCGCTGTTTGTGTTTGTATTGTTTTCAATTGTGCCGCCTTTTATTGATATTCTCGCATTCTGTGAGTCGGCATGAATCGCGCCGGAAAGATGAGCCGCGCTCGTAGTAGTGTTATTGCTGATTGTGCCGCCGTTGATATTGACAACGGAATACTGGCCTGCGAATACGGCGCCGCCGAGAGTTGACGTGCAGTTTGTTATTGAAGCGCCGTCGTTTACTGAAAGCGCAGCGGTTGACGACGTGGAACCGGTAAGGTTTACAGCTCCGCCCGAAGCTCCGTCGTTGCTTGTGAGAACAGCGCCGCTGTTTAATACAAGAGAGCCGCCTCCGACTGTAACCAAAGCTTTACATTCAGCCTTATTTCCGCCTGTAAGCGTGATATCGGTTAAAATTACAGTGCCGGATGATATCGAAATCAAAGAGCCCATATAAGAAGACGCCCTTGAAATCGTGAATGGACCTTTTGAACCGGACTTTATTGTAAATGATTTCGAAACCGAAATTGCCTCCGATAAACTGATGTCTTGTCTTATAAGAACAGTGCCGCCTGCCGGAACGTTTTCGACAGCCTGAGCGAAAGTGCCCTCGCCCTGTTTTTCGTCAGACGCGCTGTACCACGACGCCTGTGCGTCAGAAGCGTAAGAACAGAAAGGAACGGCGGAGATTATCATTATCAGGGAGATGATAACCGCCAAAATTTTCTTAGTCTTTTTCATATCTTTGTTTGTCCCTCCGTACCGAATTGATAATATATATAATTATTCTCTTACATTATATATTAAAATTTAATATTTGTAAATCATTTTTTTGCCGATTTTGACTCATATGGACTTCCAAATTTATTAATTTATATTTTGGCAACATTTTCGCAATAAAATTAGCGAACTTGACAAATGAAGATAAAATGGTTTATATTAAAATCAAAAATAAAGAAAGCTTTTCGAAAAATACTTTTTGATAAAAAAAGTTTTACTGATAATTATGAAGATATTTAAAAATAAAGTAATTTCATTTGTATCGGCGGTTGTTTTTTTATCGGTCGTCGTAATTTTGAGTTCGGTTTTCAACGAAAGGAAAGAATCGATAAAACTTTTCACAGACGAAAACAACACCTGTGTAACGGCGTTCAGAGGCGGAAAAGAGCTTGATGAAAAAGCTGCCGGCAGAATGTCGCAGGTATATTTTTCTCCGGGAAATTACGTGTCCGCGGTTCAAACCGTGACAGAAAAAGGGTACGAGCTGTGGATTTTTTCAGAAAACGGATGCCGAAAAGTTTTCGACGGTTCAGTTTCATCTTTGATATTTTCCTCGGACTCGGCTCAATTCGTATTCAACACTCCGGCAGGAGAGATATACAGGGGAAGTACAGGCTCCGGAAAAGTGAAAAAACTGTATTCGTCTCTTTCAGGAAAATTTTCCGTCTCTCCGGACTGTTCAAAAATATTATATGAAACTGACGAAGGACTTTATTTAAACGGAAAATTCATCTTGTCGGGCTATTTACCGGCGGCAGTGTCCGATTCTGGCGACAGGATTTACGCCGAATCGTCGAACAATAAACTTGTAATGCTTGATAAAGATTTCAATATCTCGGCGAATATCGCCGAATTGAGCGGAGACAACGACAATATTGTCTTTTCGTCCGATATGAAAACTCTGTTCTTTTCAGATAAATCCGGTTCGTTCGTTTTTTCTCGCGAAAAAGGAAAACATAAGCTCGGCGATAAAATCTTTTCGTTCGCCGGGAATGCCGTTGAGTGTTCTTCCGACGGCGATATGTTAAGAACGTATTCATCGGTTGTCCCCGGATTTTTTACATCTGGCGGCAATCTGATTTTTGCTGATAAAGACTATAATATTTCGCTTCTTTCCGATAATTTCGCCTATTTTAAAACGTACGGCAAAAAAGCGCTGTTTACTGACAAATCCGGAAATCTCAGCTTTTTTGATGGAGAAAACACGCGGATTGCGGAAAACGTATTTGACGAAAAATTTGATATGTCGTCAAACACGATATATTTTATTGATTCCGACAAAAAATTTGCCGCCGTCAAAAAAGGCAAGACATATAATCTCGCGGACGGCGCGTCATCTTTCGCGCTTTTCGGAAAAAATTACGACGTAATATCATCGGGAGCGCTTTATACAGGCGTCGGGACTAAAGAAAAACAATTGGTTCTCGATTTCGCAAACGACATTTATACGTCTGAATCAGCCGTTTTCGCCGCTTATAATTTAAAATCGGGAAAATTCAACATCTTGGTTTCATCCGACGGCAGGTATTTTGACAAGGTCGAAGGTATATTCAGAAATATCGCCTGAAATTTTTTAATTCGCTTGTTTTCTTTCTTTTTCCGCGCGGTTTGTATAAGGCGCGTTTTATCACGCCGTTCGAGAAATCGATGTTTTTTATCTCTCGGAAAATAAAGAAATAAACAAATAAAGAAATAATCCGAACCGTACCCCGCAGGGAAAAACGATTCGGATTATTTGTGTTTGGTGCGCCGAGAGGGACTCGAACCCGCGGCCTACTGGTTCGTAGCCAGTCACTCTATCCAACTGAGCTATCGGCGCAAAACGTTATTTTAATAACGCGCTACTTATAATATCACCGTAAACCGTTTTTGTCAAGGACGGTTTTTGTTTATATCAGCTTTTTGAGGAATTTTCTTCCGAGGTTGTCGTCAGTTCGGATGATGTTTCGGAATCGGAATTTGTTTCGCTTTTTTCGTCGACTTGAACGGAAACTGTTTCAGGGGACGTATTTTTAATCATTCTGACAGAACTTATGTAATAATTTCCCGAAAGCTGTCTCAATGTGAATTTGACTATTCGGTCCGGATCGGGTTTTGTGATATTTCCGTTTGAATCGGAATCCCAGCTCGCGTATGATATATAGCCGCAGGTGACTGTAATGATGTCTCCGCTTTTTGAAACGTCGGTAACGTCGGGCGTGTAGATTGGAGTAAGTGAGGTTACGGGAATTTTATATTCGCTCGCCGACGAATCGTATATGAAAACATAGTCGTTTCCCGTGACGTTCTGATATTCCACGCTGTTTACAGCCTCCGGTCCGAACATTGAATCAAGGGCGGATTTTACGTCGTTCAGGGGTATTTTCATATATCCGTCTGACGTGTATGAATATGTGTCGGGCGTAGTGGATTTTGAAAGAATAGACCAAATCGCCGCGTCTATCAGGCTCGAAGAATCGGCGTCCGTTATATCGTCAAATTCGTCAAGGTCAACTGCCGCGGCAGGCGTAAGGTATTGGTTGAATTTCTCGATTTCCTTTGCTTTCGCGCTGTTTTCTTTATAATAATCAACGCCGTAATTTATCAGAAAAATTATTCCCACCACTGCGAAAACAGAGATAATAATGCCGACTGCGGCTGACGACGCTTTTATTCTTTTAATTTGTTTTTCGCCGGCTGTTTTTTTATCGGGAGAAGAAAAATCGTTTTCATTCTGCTTTTTTTCTCTGTTTTTAATCTCAGCTTTTTTTTCTTTCTTTTCCTTTTTTGTTTCTTTACTGTGTTTCATGAAAATCCAAAATTAAAAATATAAATTGATAACGGCAGAAAATTTAAGTTTGACGGTCAAATTCTTACCTGTCCGTTTCCTCTGATCACATATTTGTATGATACAAGTTCGGGCAGTCCAACCGGTCCTCTCGCATGAAGCTTTTGAGTTGAAATTCCTATTTCCGCGCCGAAACCGAATTGACCGCCGTCCGTGAATCTTGTAGAAGCGTTGATATAAACTACTGCGGATGTTATTTCATCGGCGAATTTTTCCGCCGCTTCGTAATTTTCCGTTATTATCGCTTCCGAATGACTCGTAGAATATTTTTCAATATGATTTATCGCCTCGTCTATCGAGTCTGCTGTCTTGACCGAAATTTTGTAGTCGAGATATTCCTCGCCAAAATCTTTTTCGGTTGCCTCCATCGTGTCGGGGCATACTTTTCTCGCTTCCTCATCGCAGTACATGATTACGTTTGACTTGTCAAGTTCTTTTTTGATTTCCGGAAGTGCTTTTTTTATTATATCTTTGTGAATAACAAGGCTTTCGCAGGCGTTGCAGACAGATACTCTCTGTGTTTTCGCATTTGATATAATCTTTACCGCCTTATTAATATCGGCGTCCTTATCAACGTAAATATGACAGTTGCCTTCTCCGGTTTTAATTACCGGGACTGTGGAATTTTGCGCAACGGCGGTGATAAGTCCGTGACCGCCTCTCGGAATAAGCACGTCGATGTAATCCGTCATTTTCATCATTTCGTTTGCTGTCTCGTGTCCTGTTTTGTCTACGAAAATAACGCAGTCTTCGGGCAGTCCGGCTCTTTTTATTCCTTTTCTCAGAAGGGAAGTGATTATTTTATTAGACCCGGCGGCTTCTTTTCCGCCTCTTAAAATACATGCGTTGCCCGATTTGAGGCAGAGAGCGGCGCTGTCCGATGCGACATTTGGTCTTGACTCAAATATAACGCCGATTACTCCGAGCGGTATTGTGATTTTTTCTATTTTCAGACCGTTGGGGCGCTGTGTTCCGGACAGAACTTTTCCGACAGGGTCATCAAGCTGCGCGCAGTCCAAAAGTCCCTTTATCATTGAATCTATTCTTTTGTCCGACAATGTAAGCCTTTCTGTCATTGCGGGATTAAGACCGTTTTCGCCTGCCGAAATTACATCTTTTTTGTTTTCGGACAAAATTTCCGCGCGGTTTTTGTCAAGCTCTTCGGATGCGTATTTCAGCGCAAGATTCTTTACGTCGGAGCCGGCTTTCGCCAAAATTTTCTCCGCCTCTTTTGCCCGTTTTCCTATATCAATCATATAATCGCTCATTTTTTTAACCGCCTGTCATTTGTTCTTTTTAGCTTTGAAAAACGTACCTATCTGTCTGCCCTCGAAAAGCTTGAAAATATCCTCCGGGTCATAGCCGTTCATAATAACGGTATTTATTCCGTCCTCGGTCGCCGCGGCGGCAGCTTTGAGTTTAGTCGCCATTCCGCCTGTTCCTCTCGACGTTCCGTTTCCGCCTGCGGCGGATTTCATATCAGACGTGATATCGTCTACCACCGTAAGCATTTTAGCTTCCGGGTCTGAAGAGGGATCGGCTGTGAAAAATCCGTCAATGTCTGTAATTATTACCAAAGCGTCCGCGTTTACAAGTTTTGCGACCTGAGCCGAAAGCTGGTCATTGTCACCGTATACTATTTCGTCTACGGCAATTGAGTCGTTTTCGTTTATTATCGGAATTACGCCCATCTTTCTCATTCTGTTGAGCGACGCCGACAGATTTTTATGCCTTTCGGGATCGTCGATGTCCGATTTTGTAATAAGCATTTGCCCAATAATGTGATTGTATTCCGAGAAAAATTTGTCATAAAGAAACATCAGCTCGCATTGACCGACGCATGCGGTAGCCTGTATAGCCTCAAGCTCCTTCGGTTTGCCGTCGAGATTCATTTTCGCCACTCCCACTGCGATTGCGCCGGACGAGACGAGAATAATCTCCCTGCCCTGGTTTTCAAGGTCGGATAATACTGATACAAGCTTAGCCATTCTTCTTAAATTCGGCTTGCCGTTTGAATATGTAAGAGTGGATGTGCCCACTTTAAAAACAACAGTCTTAGCATCGGAAAGAGAATTCATTCAACTATTGACTCCCTTCAAAAAAAGCAACATTATTTAACTATTATATCACACGGTCAGCGGTTATTCAAGAAAAACGCGTTATGCCGAAATTTGACCCGGGAATAAAGATTTTATTTATTTTTGTTATATTTTATGTTATAGTAAATAATAAAAATTGAATTTTATTTAATCTTGAAATTAATGTCAAATCACCCGATTGCGACCCGAGTGTGCGAAAGCTTCGGAGTAAAACTTTAATATTTTTCAAAAATCATTTTTATCGGAATTTATCGGAGGAAAATCAATGTTTAGATGTCCAAATTGCGGCGGAGGAATGAACTACTCAATCGAGGACAAAATGCTGAAATGTTCGAGCTGCGGTTGTATGATAAAGCCGAAAGATTATAAAACCGACAATTCGGCTCAGGAAAACGAGCCTTTTGAGACGGACGGCAGAGAGAGAGTGACGGTATACACCTGCAAAAACTGCGGAGCCGAGCTTGAAAGTCCGGATGATTCGCTTGTAGCCTACTGCCCTTACTGCGGTTCGGAGCAGACCCTCGAAGGGAGAATGGAAGGAGCGAAAAGACCCGAGAAGATACTTCCTTTTAAGATTTCAAAAGAGGAATGCAAAAACAGATATAAAAATGAACTCGGCAAACTTTTTTATCTGCCCAAGGAATTTAAAGACCCCGATTATATAGATAAATTCAGAGGAGTTTATATACCTTACTGCGGCTACGAGATAAACATGGACGGAACCATACCCGTCATTTATTCAGAAACAAGGAAGGTTGGCACTGTCACTTATGAAGATACATACTTCGCCGAAATAGTCGCGGAAGGCGTCACATTCAATGTCGCCGAAGATTTGTCTCCGATTTTTGACGACACCATATCGGATCATATTTCTCCGTTTGATACCGACAACGAAACAGACTATTTTCCCGCTTATCTTGCCGGATTTTACGCGGACAGACCGGGAACGGATGATTCGGCATATGATTCGGAAGTAATAAATCTTTCTGTCGCTGCTGTCGAAAATCAGATAAACGCTTTTAACGCCACAGGAAAAATCAAAAAAAATATTTCCGATGATGAAATAAAATCCGATTTCAACCCCGAAATAAATAAGAAAACGTTGTCTCTTCTTCCGGTTTGGTTTCTCACATGGAAAAAGAAAGACAGAGTGGCATATACCGTCATGAATTCAAGGAACGGGAAAATGCTTTCCGAGCTTCCTGTTGACGGAAAAAAATATTTTATCTCATCATTAATAACGGCCGCGGTCGTGGCGGTCATTCTCGTGTTTTTTAATTTCACCGCGGTTGCCGCGCTTTCTGTCACGTCTTTATTGACGGCGGTGATGATGATGGTTTTTGATTCCGAGGTAATCAAGCTCAGGGACAGAGAAAACCACGTTTACGACCCCGCGTATACCGGAAAAGTTAAAATGGAAAAAGACAAGATAGAAAATTTGAGAAATAAAAAGACGAAAAACAAAAACGTTTTCAGGCGCCCGGCGATTGCTCTTTTGATTTTCGCTGTCGTGATTTTAATATTTGAGAAAGATTCCCCTGTAATACCGGTTTCCGTTTCGTTTGTTGTCGGCTTATGTTTATTTTTCAAAGACGTCTCGGCTGCGAAATATATTGACGAAAAAAAAGAAATTTTTTCGCAGACCGCGCCTTTTTTGTCTCTGCTCATTTCAACTGCTGTGGCATGGTCGGGGACTATAGACGACGAATACTATTATATCAGTTCCTTACTCTGCTTAATATCCGCTGTTATTGTCAGCGTGGCGCTTATCAAAGTATACAATATACTTGTGACAAGGCCTGTTCCGTCATTTTTCGCGAGAGAAGGAGGAAATGATTCAAAATGAAAAGCCGGAGAAAAATTTTCGCGTTTGTTTCCTTTGTTTTGATTATATCGTCGCTTTTTTCCGTTTGCGCTTTCGCGGATGAAACTTACAATAACGATGAAACGTCATATAATGCTGTGGTAAAAGATGAGGCAGACCTTCTGACCGATTCTGAGGAAAAGTCTCTGATTGAAAAAATGGAACCCGTCACAAAATACGGCAACGCGATGTTTTATTCCGTTTACGGATCTTACTACGATATTTCCGATGAAGCTTCATATATTTATCATTCCGAATTTTCGACTGCGAGCGGAACTATTTTTATAATAGATATGAATTTGAGAAAGATTTATATTTTCAGCGACGGTAAAATTTACGATGAGATTGACGATTCGACTGCGACGACAATAACAGACAATGTGTACAGGTACGCTAAAAAAGGAGATTATTATTCATGCGCCGCCGCCGCGTTCAATCAGATATCCGATAAACTCGGCGGAAATCCTATACCTCAGACGATGAAATATATCTCGACGGCGTTGACGGCTTTGGTCGCCGGAATTTTAATCAATTTCGCCGTACTCACATATCAGCGCGGAAAATACCGCGCGAATTCGTCTGAAAAAAAACATGTCAAAGAAACCGGCGGCCCGGTAAGACTTGTCAAAGGCGAACTGAAATCTTCAAGAAAGATACATGACGACGCGGCTGCGATAATTGCCGCAAGCACTGTCGCAGATATATTTGACGACGGTGATTTCGGCGGCGGAGGCTTCGGAGGCGGAGGCTTCGGAGGCGGCTCGTCAGGCGGAGGCTTCGGAGGCGGAGGCGGCTCGTCAGGCGGCGGAGGCGGCCACGGATTTTAAAAAACCTTTTTTGACAAAAAAGCGTCTCAAAATAATGAGACGCTTATATTTTTTTTACTTGACGTTAATCAGAGCTCTGCAATGAGTTCGACCTCGCATTTTACGCCCTTCGGAAGATCCTTGACCGCTACGCATGACCTTGCCGGTTTTGATACGAAATATTTCGCGTATACTTCGTTGAAAGCTCCGAAATCGGTGATGTCGGAAAGAAAGCAGACTGTTTTTACAACCTTATCCATTGAACTTCCGGCAGCCTCTACCACGGCTTTGAGGTTTTTGCATACCTGTTCTGTCTGATCTTCTATAGTTTCTGCTTCTACCGAATTTGTGGCGGGATTTATCGGTATCTGACCGGAGGTGAATAAAAATCCGTTAGCTTTAACAGCTTGTGAATAAGGTCCTATAGCTCCGGGAGCGTTTGTTGTAGCAACATAATCCATTTTTTCTGTCTCCATTCATAATATTATTTAAAAAATTTATAAGAAAAATTATAAGCAGCAAAAATTTTTAAAATTTACGTGACGTTGTAGCCTGCGTCGGTGAGCGCCCTCTTGACCTGAGCCAAGTGCTCGTAATTTCTCGTCTCCATTCCGATTCTAAGGTAGCAGTCGGTAATATTCATATCGAGGTCTGTAGCGTCGTACTTTACGTTTACTACGTTTGCGCCGTTTTCGGCGATTATTGCGGAGACGTCGGCGAGCTGACCCGGTTTGTCCGAAAGAGCTATTGTGATTTCGCTCGTTCTGCCGCTCATCTTGAGTCCTCTTTCAATAACCTTTGAAAGAATATTTACGTCTATATTTCCGCCGGAAACGAGACAGCAGACGTTTTTGCCCTCGATATCGGGTATTTTGCCGTTCATTACAGCGGCAACAGGCACGGCGCCCGCTCCCTCCGCTATAAGTTTCTGCGTTTCAATCAGAGTCAAAATTGCGAGAGCAGTCTCGTCATCCGATATTGTCACTACGCCGTCCACGTATTTTGAGCAGATATCAAACGTGTTTTCGCCGGGAGTTTTGACCTTAATGCCGTCGGCGACCGTGTTTACCGAATCGAGAGTTTCGATTTTTCCGTCCGCAAGGCTTTTTACCATTGAAGGAGCGCCCGATGCCTGAACGCCGTATACCCGGCACGACGGCTTGAGCTGCTTGATAGTATAAGCCACGCCAGAAATAAGTCCGCCGCCTCCGACCGGAACGACGACAACGTCAACGTCAGGCAGCTGATCCAATATTTCAAGACCTATTGTGCCCTGACCTGCAATTACGTCAAGATCGTCGAACGGATGAATAAATGTATATCCTTTTTCCTCTTTTAATTCGAGTGCTTTATTGTAAGCGTCGTCGTAAACGCCTTTTACAAGACATACTTCCGCGCCGTAACGCTTTGTAGCCTCAACTTTTGATATCGGAGCGCCGTCCGGGAGACATATGACCGAATGTATTCCGTTTTTTGTGGCGGCGAGGGCTACGCCCTGCGCGTGGTTTCCTGCCGAACAGGCGATAACGCCCTTCGCCCTTTCCTCTTCGGAAAGCTGACTTATCTTAAAATATGAGCCTCTTATCTTGAATGAACCCGTAACCTGAAGGTTTTCCGTTTTAAGAAATACATTGCAGTTAGGATTAATCCTCGAGGCTTTAATCATATCGGTAGTCCTGCAAACATCCCTCAAAACACGGGAAGCAAGATAAATTCTGTCAAGCGTCAGCATTTTTAATCACCCTCCACAAGCAAGCGAAAATAAATCGCGTAATTTATTTTTTTGACTTTAAGTTGTATCTTTAAGATGTTGCCTAATATTTTACCGCATTCAAATAAAATATTCAACCTAAAATATCCGATTTATAAAGATATATCTTTGAAAAACTAAAAAATATGTTATGGTTATGTATTATTAAATGAAAATTGAATTTATTATTGACAAAGGTTTCAAAAATATATATATTTTACTAAACGGTGAAAAACAAAAAGGACTTCGTGCCGAATTTCCGGCAAATGATTATTTTTGCAAGCCGGATTTATCTTAAAAAAGATGATAATTCGGTTTTCGCGCGAGGTCAAATCGGGAAATCCGCCTTCAAAAAAGAAAAAATCGGGCGGACGCATAATAAGGGGTTGTTCTATTATCCGTTAATTTTTTTGGCATTTAAGGACGTCGCGGTCTATACAAATGAAACCGGTCGGTCTTAATATGCCGTAAGGAGCAATGAAAATTGGCTGACGTAATTAATCTTAAGAATATCTGCGTTTCGTTTGACGACGAGCAGATATTGAAAAACATCTGTCTTGATGTCGAGGACAAAAAGTTTCTCACTTTGCTCGGACCTTCCGGCTGCGGAAAGACGACTACTCTGAGAATAATCGCCGGGTTTCTTCAGCCCGATTCGGGAGACGTCATATTTGACGGCAAGAGAATAAACGGCGTTCCCGCTCATAAAAGACAGGTGAACACCATTTTCCAGAGATACGCGCTTTTCACGCATCTGAATGTTTTTGAAAACATTGCGTTCGGATTGAGACTCAGGAAGAAGAGCGATTCGGAGATAAAAAAATCCGTATCCGAAATGCTTGAGCTTGTGGGCTTAAAGGGATTTGAGGAGCGTGAAATAAATTCTCTTTCCGGCGGACAGCAGCAGAGAGTCGCGATAGCGAGAGCTCTTGTTGTAAATCCAAAGGTGCTTCTGCTCGACGAACCTCTCGGCGCTCTCGATTTGAAATTAAGAAAAGATATGCAGAAGGAACTCAAGTCGATTCAGAGGGAAATGGGCATCACGTTTATTTACGTCACTCATGACCAGGAAGAAGCTCTCTCAATGTCGGACAAGATAGTCGTCATGAACGAAGGACTTATTCAGCAGACCGGCACTCCTTTAGATATTTACAACGAACCAAAAAACGCTTTCGTCGCGGATTTCATCGGCGAGAGCAATATCGTGGACGGAATTATGAGAAAAGATTTCTCTGTTGATTTTTCGTCCCATAATTTTACATGCGTCGATTCCGGCTTTAAAACCAACGAGCCTGTCGACGTAGTTATAAGACCGGAGGACGTTGACGTTGTGTCTCCGGATAAAGGCATGCTCACGGGAACCGTAACATCAATTACTTTCAAAGGCGTATTTTACGAGGTTATAGTCGATATTGACGGCTTTAAATGGATGATACAGACTACCGACAGCCCGAGAGTCGGCGAAAATATCGGTCTGTATATCGAGCCGGACGCCATTCACATAATGCACAAGAGCGAATATTCTGATCTCTACGGAGATTACTCCAGCTATTCTGAAGAATTTGACGAGCTGTCGGATGTCGGCGCTGTCCAGGAGGAAGAGGAGAATGAATGATTCGGTAAAAATGAGGAAAGCCATGACAGCGCCTTACACGGTCTGGATGGCTGTGTTTGTTGTTGTCCCGATAGCTCTTGTGGTTTACTTTTCCTTTACAAACGCCGGCGGAAAATTTACGCTTGACAATATCAAGGCTATAGGGGAATTTAGAGGGACATATCTAATATCAATAGAACTCGCTTTTGTCGCTACGGTCATTTGCCTTATTCTCGCGTATCCCATAGCTTATTCCATTTCGAGAATGAAGGACGAGCGCCGTCAGCAGACGATGATAATGCTGATTATGCTGCCTATGTGGATGAATTTTCTTATCAGAACGTACGCGTGGATGACATTAATTGAGGACACGGGTCTTATAAATACGTTCATTAAATGGTTTCTCCACCTTTTCGGCTATGAATTTGAAGGATTCAGCATGATAAATACGCAGGGCGCGATAATACTCGGCATGGTCTACAATTTCCTGCCGTATATGGTTCTGCCGATTTACACGGTACTAACGAAAATAGACGAATCGGTTATTGAAGCCGGCAGAGATTTAGGCGCGAGCGGAAGAAAAATATTCACTATGATAATTCTTCCTCAGTCCGCTCCCGGAATAATTTCCGGAATTACAATGGTTTTTGTTCCGGCTGTTTCCACATTCATCATATCAAAGCTTTTGGGCGGCGGAATGACGTATCTTATCGGCGATATTATCGAAAATTATTTCCTCGGCAACGCAGGAGAAGTAAACTACAACGTTGGCGCGGCTCTTTCGCTTGTGCTTATGATTCTTATCCTTATTTCAATGGGAATTATGAACAGGTTCGATAAAGAAACCGGAGAAGAGGCGGGAGGAATAATATGAAAACGTTTTATAAAATATACAACGCGATTATCTTCATATTCCTCTACGCTCCGATAGTTGTAATGATAGTTTTTTCATTCAACGGCATTAAATCGAGGTCTGTTCTTAACGGATTTTCACTTCAATGGTATTCGGAACTTTTCCACGACTCCGTAATAATGAATTCCCTTTACGTGTCTGTTATATTAGCTGTCGTTTCTGCTTTGATAGCTACATTGATAGGAACTTTCGCGGCGGTCGGAATAAATTCGATGAAGGGATTTAAAAAACAGTCTTACCTTGCGGTGAACAATATTCCCGTAGTGTCGCCCGAGATAGTCACGGCTGTTTCCATGATGATACTTTTTGTCTTCATCATTTCATTTTTCAACACGCTTGAAATGGGATTTTGGACTCTTCTCATCGCTCACGTCACGTTTTGTATTCCTTACGTCGTCTTAGAGGTTTTGCCAAAGATTAAAGGAATGGATTCAAATATCTACAACGCGGCTCTCGATCTCGGCTGTCCGCCGGCAAAAGCGTTTTTAAAAGTCGTTGTTCCGCAGATAAAGCCGGGAATTATCACAGGCGCGATACTTTCATTCACGTTGTCGCTTGATGATTTCGTAATAAGTTATTTCAATTCCGGCTCAAAAATACAGACGCTTTCAATCACTATCTACTCGATGACGAAAAAACCGTATTCTCCCAAGATCAACGCGCTTTCTACACTTCTTTTCACTTTCGTCATGATTCTTCTTCTGATAATAAATATCAGAAATTTCAGACCGAGAAAGAAGGCGGAATCGAAATGAAAAACAAAAAATCTATTAATATTTTCAAAAGGGCGGCATTTGTTATTTTATCAGCTGTCATGCTCTCTTCTTTCGTTCCGCTTTTATGCGCCGGCGCTGCCGACGTCACAATAAACGTCTATAACTGGGGCGAGTATATAGATCAGAATCTTCTGACTCAGTTTGAAGAAGAAAATCCCGGGATAAAAGTGAACTACACTACGTTTGATTCGAACGAATCGATGTATTCCAAAATAATATCCGGAGCCGCCAATTACGACATAGTGGTGCCGTCGGATTATATGATTTCAAAGATGATAAACGAGGATCTTCTCGCGGAGCTTGATTTTGACAATATTCCAAACTATAAATATATAGGCAATGTATATAAAAATCTGGCGTTCGACCCGGACAATAAATATTCCGTTCCGTATTTCTGGGGTACTACGGTTATTATGTATAATTCCAAATATGTAAGCGAGGATGACGTAAAGGATAAAAGCGTAAACTTACTTTGGAACGAAAAATATTCGGGAAAAATTCTGATGTTCGACAACCCGAGAGACGCATTCGGAATTGCCCTTAAAAAATTAGGCTATTCGATGAACTCTTCAAACCCGTCGGAATGGGACGAGGCGGCGGAGGAATTGAAACGTCAGAAACCGCTCGTACAGGCATATGTAATGGACGCCATATTTGACAAAATGGAGTCCGAAGAGGCGTATATTGCTCCTTACTACGCCGGCGACGCGCTTACAATAAGCGACGAAAATCCCGACATCAAATTCTACATTCCGGTCGACGGCTCAAATATGTTCTTTGATTCAATGTGTATTCTGAAATCATCGGAGCATAAAACCGAAGCGGAAAAATTTATTAATTTTATGTGCGATCCGCAAGTGAGCGCCGTCAACAGTGAAGAAGTCGGTTACGCTACCGCCAATACCGAGGCTTTGAACTACCTTGACCCGGAGCTTACAGAAAACAAGCTTATATACCCGGAAAGCGATTTCCTCAAAAATTATACCGAGGTTTTCAAAAATCTTCCCGCTCCGATTCAGGCGGTAGAAAGTCAGCTTTGGACGAATCTTAAAATAGAATCCTCAACTGACGGCGGAGAGACTGCGAGCGGCGCGGGATGGATACAGATATTCTGCGTAGTTTCGCTCGTGTTGATTGTTCTGTTTGTCATATTGAGGGGAATTTCAAATCAGAGAAAGAAAAAGCTTTGGCGAAAACCTGCCGACGGGAAAAAGAAAGTCTAAAGACAATTATAAGAAAAGAGATAAAAAAATGATAAAATATATTGTTTTCGATATGGACGGCACTCTTCTCAATACTCTCGATGACCTCACATTGAGCGTAAACCACACTCTCAAAGAAAACTCGCTCCCGGAGAGAACCGAGGAAGAGATACGGATGATGGTCGGGAACGGTATTCCGAAATTGATAGAAAGGGCGGTTCCTAAAGGGACTGCCCCGGAACTTGAAAAAAAATGCCTCGACGAGATGCTTGTATACTACAAAGTTCACGCTCTCGACAATACGGGACCGTACCCGGGTATTAACGAGACGCTGTCAACTCTTAAAAAAAACGGAGTTAAAACGTCTGTAGTCACAAATAAGGCTCAGGCGGCGGCTCTTGAATTGTGCGATAATTTTTTCCCGGGACTTTTTGACGTGTGTATAGGCGATAACGGCAATATGCCGCTTAAACCCGATCCTGCCGGCGTATTTCTCGCTATGAAGAAAATGGGCGCAAAAGCGGATGAGACTGTTTTTGTCGGCGATTCCGACACCGACATCAATACGGCCGTCAACGCGAAACTCAAATCTGTCGGCTGCCTTTGGGGATTCAGAGATTTGGAAACTTTAAAAAAGGCCGGCGCCGTATATATTATAGACAGTCCGGAAAAACTTCTCGACGTCGTAAAATCGAACTCGTGAAATTTGTATTTTCATATTGATAAAAGATTAAACAGGAAAAAAAATTTTACCCTGTTTAATTTTTTTTAGTTGTAAATATAAACAATATCTTTTCTCAATTAATAATCATATTTTCGGATTTTTTACTATTGACAAAATTTAAATAATAATCAATAATATAATATGTATGAAATGAAATAATTAAAGACTGAGTCCGTTTGCGGCAGATGAAAATTAGACTGTCGAAAAGATAATTTTTGCGGACATTCGGAAAACGGAGAAATATAAAAATGAGAGTAATCACCGGAATTGCAAAAGGAAGACATCTTCAGACTCTTGATTCCGACTATATCAGACCTACGTCGGATAAAGTGAAAGAAGCTATTTTTGATTCTATTCAATTTGACATCGAGGGCAGGACTTGTCTCGATTTGTTCGCGGGCACGGGAGCGCTCGGCATAGAGGCTCTCTCAAGAGGAGCCGAAAAGGTTGTTTTTGTAGATATTTCAAAAGACTCTGTCGGCGTCGTAAATAAAAATCTTCAGCACTGCGGACTTGACGAAAACGCGGTTGTAAAATTGGGCGACGGTGTTTCGTTTTTAAAGACGACGGACGAAAAGTTCGATATAGCTTTTCTCGACCCTCCTTATAATAAAGGAATTGTCGCAAGCTGTTTGCCTTATGTTCCGAACATTATGAACGAGGGCGGAATAATAGTCTGCGAGACGTCGGCCGATGAAGATCTTCCGTTGAGCTTTGGAAAATTCATTCAGGTCAAAAATTCAAAATACTCAAAGACAAGACTTATTATTTACAGATATTCTCAGGATTAATTTTAATTGAATATAAGCTTTATCGGATAATATAATATGAATACGCTGGCAATATGCCCGGGAAGTTTTGACCCGGTAACATACGGACATCTTGATATAATCAGAAGAGCGGCGACAATGTTTGACTCGGTCATCGTTCTCGTCTCTTATAACGCCACTAAAAACGGCGGAACGTTTTTAATCCCCGAGAGAATAGATTTTCTCAAAAGGACTACTAATGACATTCCCAATGTTTCTATAGATTCTTACGACGGTTTGACCGCGGAATATGCGATACAGAAGGGAGCCGTCGCCATAGTCAAGGGACTGAGGGCTGTATCCGATTTCGAGGACGAATTTCAGCAGGCGCTTATCAACAAACAGCTTGCTCCGGATGTTGAGACTGTTTTTATGGTCGCAAGTCAGGAGTATATGTATCTCAGCTCTTCGGCTGTAAGGCAGGTTTGCTATTTCGGAGGAGATATCAATATGTTCATGCCCGAAAGCATAGTGGGCGACGTAAAGAAAAAAATACTCGCCGCTAAAACCGCAAGAGAAGAAAAGGGAGCTGTCGGCTCCGCGAGGCTTGACGGGGAAAAACTTTCTCTTTAAATTTTTCATTCAGAATAACATTTCATATTTTTCGGAGGTTAAAATAAAATGGCAGTTTATGAGGAAATAATTGAAGATTTATATACACTTATAGATGAAGGAAAATCGTCTATGGGAGGCTCCAGAGTTAAAATAGACGGCGAGGCCGCAAAAGAACTTCTTGAAAAGCTCAAGGAATCAATCCCCGAGCAGCTTGTTCAGGCGAGAAGAATTGTTGCCGACAGAAATTCGATTCTTGAAGAGGCAAACAGAAAAAGAGACGATGCCGTAAACGAAGCTAATCAGGAGAAAAACAGAATACTCTCCGAAGCTACAGACCAGCGCGACCAGATTCTCGCAGAGGCGAGAAAAAAAGCCGCTGTTTTGACAAGCGAACATCAGATTACCGAAAATGCGAGAGAAGCGGCGAGAATAACAATAACCGATGCGCAGGACAGAGCGTCAAAAATAGTCGACGAGGCGAACAATAGGGCTAACGCCGTTGTAAACGCCGCGAACAGATGGTCTGAAAACGTTAAAAACGCCGTAAGCCAGTATTGCACCGAAACTCTAGGCACTGTTCAAGAGGTATGTGCAAGACTTGTAGTTGATCTCCAAAAACAGGGCAATGAAGTCAGCACCAAGACGTCTCGTCTCAGAGGACTTGAAGTCATTCGTGACAAGGTTCCCAAGAAAGCTGTCGCTCCCACGGCGGAAGATTTTGAACCTGTGCGCATTTCTCAGAATGCGGCTGGCTCCGATGATCACAAAACCGCCCACGGCGTTTCTCAGCCTCAGGCTGTAAACAAAGCGGACGACGACGGATTTTTTGATCAAAACGGCGAGGACACTACTGCTGATTTTGACGAATAATTTGGTATTGTAAGGATTTTTTTCCCTGTAAGATTTTATTATCTTGCGGGGAATTTGTATTTATTTCAGGTTAAAATCAAATGGTAAATAAATATTTTGAAGTAGGTCAGATAGTCTCGACACACGGAATCAAAGGCGAGGTTAATTTAATGCCGTGGGCGGATTCTCCCGAATTTTTAAAACAGTTCGATGTTCTTTATTTTGACAGCTCGCTTGAAAATCCCGTAAAAGTGGAAGATGTGAAAATTCATGGAAAAATGTGCATTTTGAAGCTTTCGGGAGTAGACACGGTCGAGGACGCTCAGAAACTAAGAAATAAAGTTTTAATCTGCTCGAGGGACGACATAAAACAGCACAGCGGCTGGTTCGTAAAAGATCTTATCGGCTGCGAGGTCAGAGATTATAACGACAAGAACTTAATCTACGGAAAAATTACAGATGTGTTTTCAATCGCATCAAACGACGTATGGACTGTGACCGACAATAAAGGAAAAGAATATCTTCTGCCCGTAAACGAAGAAAACGTCAGGGAAGTGTCGGTTGAAAACGACCTTGTTCTGATTTCTCCTATAAAAGGCATATTCGACGAGCCCGAGGAAGTTTGAAATAATGAAAATAGACATATTGACGCTGTTTCCCGATATGTGCAGGTCTGTATTTATGGAGTCTATAACAGGCAGAGCAGTAAAGGCAGGACTGATTGAGATAAACGCCGTAAATATAAGGGATTACTCTGCGGATAAACGCGGCAGAGTCGATGACACTCCTTACGGCGGCGGACCCGGCATGATAATAAAGTGCCAGCCCGTTTTTGACTGCTTTGAGGCGGTATGCGGAAAAAACGGCAGTCGGCCTCATCTTATTTATATGTCGCCCAAGGGGAAAACTCTGAATCAGGAAAAAGTAAAGGAACTTTCAAAGCTCGACAGTATCGCGATTTTATGCGGCCACTACGAGGGAATAGACCAGAGAGTTATTGATGAAATAGTGGACGAGGAAATTTCAATAGGCGATTTTGTCGTCACAGGCGGTGAAATTCCGGCGCTTCTTCTGACCGACGCCGTTGCCCGTATGATTCCGGGCGTTCTGTCATCCGACGAATCATTTGAAAACGAGAGTTTTTTTGACGGACTTCTCGAATATCCTCAGTACACAAAACCGTTTTCATGGAACAATATAGAAGTCCCTGAAATTCTCGTTTCCGGAGACCACGGAAAAATCGATAAGTGGAAAAAAGAAAAAGCTGTTGAAATTACAAAAAAAAGAAGACCCGATCTTTTTGAAAAAAAATTCGGCGGAGGCGGTGAATGAATAAAAACAGACTTTTATTTCTAAATAAACAGTAAAAATTACTAAAAATTTTTTTGTCTTTTGTCTAAATAAAATAATAATTCAATTTTTTCACCTATTACGCAAATAAATATCGAATTAATGGCGTATATCATTTTTTGCGGATGACCGCCTTTCAAAAAAATTGGAAATAATATATAAAAAATTTTTTTAAATTTGTGATATGTTTATGAATTGAACCAAACTTTAATTTTTTAAAAAATTTGTCTATTTTGATTTATTGACGAAAATTTTTTAAGTGATATAATAAGTAACGTTGAGATTCGATTCGGAAATTGAAAAAAGAAATTCAGGAGAAATGTAAATATGTGCTCTAAAGAAGTTGTAGTAGAAAATCAGATTGGTCTTCATGCCCGTCCGGCGACATTCTTCATTCAGAAGGCAAATGAATTTAAATCTTCTGTCTGGGTTGAAAAAGAGGAGAGAAGGGCAAATGCGAAAAGCTTGCTCGGCGTTCTTTCTTTAGGCATAATGGGCGGAACGAAAATAAAGATTATTGCCGGCGGCTCGGATGAGAAAGAGGCTGTCGAAGCCCTCGCGAATCTTGTAGAGTCGGGTTTTTCAGACTGAGATAAATAATAAATAATGACGTATCCGCTTGTTTTAAATGGATGCGTCAAATTTTTGTATCCAAAAATCAGGGAGGAGAGGCAGATGGCGGAAATTTCGAGAGAAAAAGCGGCTTCTGAATTTGAAAGCCTTGATAATTCCGAAGCCGAACTTGCTGATGAATTTGACAACGGTGCAAGAGACTCCGGAAGCGAAAGAATGAAAAGACTCAGAAAAAAATCCATGCGCCTTCCGATGGATCCCGGCGTCTACATAATGAAAAATAAAAAAGGCGAGATAATTTATATAGGCAAAGCAAAGCATCTTAAAAACAGAGTTTCGCAGTATTTCGGCTCTCAGAACAATCATCCGGTAAAAGTGCGCAGGATGGTTCAAAACGTCGCGGATTTCGATTATATTGTGGTTTCATCCGAATTTGAATCTCTCGTGCTCGAATGCAGTTTAATCAAACAGCACGCGCCTAAATATAATATTCTTCTAAAGGACGACAAGGGTTATTCTTACCTTAAAATCAGCGGAGACACTTGGAAAAATCTAACATTCACCCACCAAAAACTCGACGACGGCGCAAAATATATAGGCCCTTATATGTCGTCCGACAATGTCCAGAAATCTCTGGAGGAGGCATGCAAAATATTCAGACTGCCGACATGCTCTATGCAGTTCCCTAGGGACATAAAGTCAGCGCGTCCGTGCCTGAATTATTATATCAAACAGTGCAGCGCTCCCTGCGCCGGAAAAATTACCATGGAGGAGCACAACAAAAGAGTAGACGCTGCCGTAAAATTCATCACCGGCGGTTCCGAAGCGGCATTAAAGGAACTTAACGATAAAATGCTCGAATCGTCAGAAAAACTTGAATTTGAAAAAGCCGCTTATTTCAGAGACACTATAAATGCAATAAAAAGGACAAGAGAAAAACAGGTCGTCTATTCCAACAAAATAAAAGAACAGGACGTTTTCGCCGTAGCCGAGTCTGAGGATAAAATGTGCCTTTCCGTTTTACGATTTTCAGACGGCAGGCTTTACGATTCCGAGTGGTTCATCGTCGAATCCATTGAGGATTTGCCGTCGGCAAGACTTAAATTCATCACTGATTATTATTCAATCAGAAATTGTATTCCCGGGCATATTGCCGTTGACGGCGAAATAGAGTCCAAAGATATACTGTCCGATTGGCTTGAGAAAAAACGAGGCGGAAAAACTGTAATATATATCCCCGAAAGGGGAGAAAACGCCGGACTTACAGATATGGCGAAGAAAAACGCGTCCGAAAAACTCGCTCAGCGCACGGGTTCTACCGCCCGTGAGGTCAGAGCCCTTCAGGAGCTTTCCGAAATTCTGGGTCTCAAAAAAATTCCGGCATATATAGAGTCGTACGATATTTCAAATACTGCTGGCGAATATAATGTCGCCGGAATGATAGTTTTTAAAGACGGAAGACCGCTCAAATCGGCCTACAGGCGCTTTAAAATAAAATCATTTGAAGGTCAGGATGATTATCGTTCGATGAATGAAGTTATTTCAAGACGCGTTGACGAGTACAAAAAATATCACGACGAAAACGGATCTGCTGATTCGGACGAAGGCTTCGGCAAAAAGCCGGATCTTATTCTGCTTGACGGAGGAAAAGGTCAGGTCAGCGCCGTAAAAGACGTATTGTCATCGTCTTTAATGTCCGATGTTCCGCTTTTCGGCATGGTCAAGGATTCAAAGCACAGAACGCGCGCGATAGTCGCGACAGGCGAGGAGCTTTCAATAACTGATAAAAGGGCGGCTTTTACGCTTGTATCTTCTATTCAGGACGAGGTGCACAGATACGCTATATCGTATCACCGGCTGAAACGGTCAAAGGGAATGGTGAGAAAGACTTTAACCGAAATACCCGGAATAGGCGAAAAGAGAGCCGCCGCGCTTTTGAAAAAATTCGGCTCTGTTCAAAAGCTTTCGCTCGCGGACGAAGACGAAATCAGAAAAACAGACGGTATGACAAAAAAAACAGCGGCCGATGTTTACAAATATTATCATCCGGACAATTAAAAATAAAGGAGCCGATTAAACACGGCTCCGAATATTTTATTTAACTAATCAATCCCGGTTATCAGTTTTTTGAAGAAGTTTTTTCTTCCAGCGAGCTTACGACTTCCTGAAGATCGGACGCGTATTCGTCAAGTTTTCCGAACTTTGCGAGAGCTATAAGATTTTTGATGAAAGCTACGAGAAGCTTAATAAGAAATACCATAGATAAATTACCTCCAAATTAATTTCTTATTTTATTTTATTATCTTTTGTCATTATAGTCAAGCGAAATTAATAATTTAAAATATTTATCACTTTTCCGCAACAATTAAAAATTATAATACTAAATAAAACAAAAATTTACCCGACGAGACGTCAATCATATTCATCTCAAAAAATATGGTTGAAATTTAAAAAAAGGCTTGACAAAACGCTTTTGTTTTGGTATAGTAATAAACGCCGCAGGCAAATGGGAGCATAGCTCAGCTGGGAGAGCATCTGCCTTACAAGCAGGGGGTCATAGGTTCGAGCCCTATTGTTCCCACCATTATACGGCTCGGTAGTTCAGCTGGTTAGAACGCTAGCCTGTCACGCTAGAGGTCGTCGGTTCGATCCCGATCCGAGTCGCCATTTTTTTGCTTAAGCGGCGTGCCTTTGTAGCTCAGCTGGTAGAGCAACGGACTGAAAATCCGTGTGTCGTTGGTTCGACTCCGACCGAAGGCACCAACTTTTTACCCGGATCTACAAATTAATATTTGTGCGGCCGTAGCTCATTTGGTAGAGCGCCACCTTGCCAAGGTGGAGGTAGCGAGTTCGATCCTCGTCGGCCGCTCCATTTGATTTTACGGCGTTGTAGCCAAGTGGTAAGGCAGAGGTCTGCAAAACCTCGATTCCCCGGTTCAAATCCGGGCGACGCCTCCATAAATGAGGTCATATTTTCTAACCTCTATAAAAAGTCCTTGAAAAATCAAGGACTTTTGTTATTTCTCCGTTTAAAAAATATAATATAAACTTGCTTTCGGCATTTCCTATGAAAAATAATCTTCCAATGCTGTTCTGCGATACCGACCGTGTGAAAAAAGACAAGTTAATAGATACAAACGCCGAAAAGCTTGAGCTGTATAATTTTGTCGCGCCGGATATGCCATCGGCGTCCGCTCCCTATGGCACGGGAATGCGTGACTACATCATTGACAGAATGAAAGCCGGCGACGATATCATCTGCGGCATTTTTCACAACATTGATACGTCAGGCCATAATTTCGGCTTCGGAATATGCACTTATCTGCCCGGCGCAGCTCCGGTTAAATCAGGCTTTTTTGATAAATGCAGGGAGCTTGGTTCAACGAAATATATTTTCTGCGGTCATGACCATGAAAACAATGCAAGCGTTTTGTATGAAGGAATAACAATGACCTATGGTCTGAAAACAGGTCCTTCTCCTGCGCCGTGGAATCATGCCAAAAAAACGGGAGGCACGCTGATTACGGTAAAAGGACATGACGAGAATCAATCTGTGAGCGTTGAGCATATTGTGATAAATTGAGGCGGCACATGTTTAGCTGTAAAAAATTTATCAAATCTTTTAACACGAAGGGGTTATTTGATAAAAAGTATGAAAAAGAATACATTATTTCTTGAACCGCAACATCCTGTTGAGGAGTTTGTAATATGACAAAATATGTTTTAAAGGATCTGAAGAAAAGCAGACTTGTTGTCATTGCTTTATGGCTTATATACGCGTCGGCATATTTTTGCAGAACATGCTATTCCGCCGCTATCGCATCTATCGTCACCGACGGTGTTTTCGATAAAGGTCAGATAGGTCTTGTGGGAACAGCATTTTTTATCTGCTACGGCGCCGGTCAGATTATAAGCGGAATCGCGGGAGACAAAGTAAATCCTTTTGTAATGGTTTTGCTCGGCTCTTTCGGCAGTTCGGTATGCTGTTTTTCTATGGCTTTCGCGAAATCCCTTGCTGTTATGGCAGCGGTATGGGGTGTAAACGGCGTTTTTGAGTCTATGCTTTGGGCGCCGCTTCTGCGAATTTTTTCCGAAACGATAAACAGTAAGCTGCGTGAAAAAGCGGTGCTTAACATTGCGCTTTCTCTGCCCGTCGGAACTGTATGCGCCTACCTTTGCTCGACATTTATAATAAAATACTCAAAGTGGAACCGTATTTTTCTCTGTGGATCAGCCATTATTTTCGCGGCGTTTTTATTCGGACTTTCAGTTGTTGTTTGTTCCAGAAAATTTGTCGGTAAAATTAAATACGAAAATGAAAAATCAGACAAAAATAATAATTTTCTCTCCTCGGTTGTTTCATCAGGACTTTTAATCATCGCGATACCGTCTTTTCTTCACGGAATGATGAGAGACGGAATAACAAATTGGGTTCCTACAATGATAACGGAAGAATACGGCGTAATGCCGTCGTTTTCGGTATTTTTAACCGTTGTCCTTCCGATATTCAACGCTTTCGGCGCGTATGCAATTACGCCTTTATACAAAAAACTCGGCTGCAATGAAATGAAAACAGCGGCAATCTGCGCCGCTTTTGCAATAATTCCCATGATATGTTTACTGTTTATCGGTACTATTCCCGTTATTATTTCAGTTATTCTTTTGGCATTGACAACAATGTCGATGTATTCGTTGAATTATCTTATAATTTCCCGAGTTCCTGTAAGATTTGCCGAAAGCGGACATACTTCAAGCGTAACCGGCATATTAAATTCTTTTGCTTATATCGGATGTGCCGTGTCATCATACGGCTTCGGCGCGGTTTCTCAGAAGTCGGGATGGAATACGGTAGTTGTTATTTGGATATTTTCAGCAATATTAATATCGGTTTTTTCGTTTTCCGTGAATAAAAAATGGAACAGATTTATTATCGGCATGAAAAAATATGAAAATCGAAATTAAAGCGGAACCAAGAAAAATCAAGACAGGTAATTTCAACTACGGGAATATCAAAAGCCCCTACGGCGCCAACACACTGTATTTTACAAAAAACGGCAAGCCATACGCGGTTATTGCCGGAGAACTTCATTTTTCGCGTCTGCCGAGAGAGCGTTGGCGGGAAACGGTTTTAAAAATGCGTGAGTGCGGAATAAACACCGTATCAACATATATTTTTTGGAATTATCACGAGGAAATCGAGGGACGGTTTGATTTTTCGGGAAATAAAGACATTGCCGCGTTTCTGCGAATCTGCAAGGAAACGGAAATGTCTTGTATTCTGCGAATAGGTCCCCGGTGCCATGGAGATGTAGTAAGAGGAGGCTTCCCGAAACGAATCGATAAAATGCCGAAAAAAAGCGACGACCATAAATATCTTGACGAAGTAAGAGAATTCTGGTAGGGATTATATAAAGAAGTCGACACATATCTCGACGGCGAAACGGTAATCGGCATTCAGCTTGAAAATGAATATACCGGCTCAACGGATCCATATACGGCTCCGTGGATTTGTACGGCAATAAAAAACCGTCCTACGATTTTATAAAATCCGCGAATCAAAAATAAACAAAGAATCAAATTAAAAAAGCGGAAAGGCAAACTGCCGTTCCGCTTTATATTTTAGAATTTCAGTTTTCTAAACTTTCCCGGGGAAATGCCTTCGTTCTCCGAGAAAAAATAGATAAAATTGGACTCGCTGTTGAAGCCGATGTCATAGGCTATGGAGGCGATAGTCATATCTGTCTGCTGAAGAAGATATTTTGCTCTGTTCAGACGTGAAAGCAGAACGTAGTCGTAAGGAGAAACTCCTGTCTGCTGTTTGAATACTCTTGAAAAATGAGAAGAACTCATGCTTACTATTTCGGCGAGCTTGGAGACCGTAAGGTTTTCATTCAAATTTTCGGAAATATATTCTTTTACTTCCCGAATATCTTCTTCATAACTGCTTTCGCCTTTTGCTTTGGGACTCAAAGGGTTTAACAGCTCGGCAAACAGTTTATAAATATCAAGCGACATTCCTATTTCCGACGAGGGCTTTTCCTGGCGTATGCAGTCGAACAGACCAAACAGAAGATTTTTCACATGCTGAATATCTTTGCATTTTACAAGATTTCCGCTGTTTCTTTCGATCTCTTCAAACAGGTCAAAAGAATTTCCTCCGCTTATATGCACCCATATCGACTCAAGACTGTTGTCGGTATAGTATTCGTGCGGTTTGTAACAGTCGAGTATTACCGTATCGCCCGTTCGCGCCGTTATTGGGCTGCCGTCTTTTACAAAGGTAAATGTTCCGCTCAGAATGTGCGTGATTAAAAGACTGTCATAATTATCCCTGATAAGATGATAGCCTTTGACGCAGAAAAAATGACCGGCGCTTATAGGATAATAATAAAGCTTTTTCGCCGTTTGTGAAGGCGTGGAAAAATACACTTCGGATTTTTCGAGAACGCCTGTTTCTCTTGATTTCATTGCAACATCATACTTTATGGTAGAATTTCTAAAAAATCCGGCAGATTTTCTCAATTTTTTTTCTGATTTTTATTATATAATCAAATTAACAAAATGTCAATTTCCTTATAATGAGGTATGATATTAAGAAATTTTCAAAAGTAAAAGTTTGGGAAGATATTGTTGTAATTCCGACATACGAAATCGGCAAACCGGTTTACACCTTATTTATGTTTGACGACGGTCAATATCGAATTACCAACGGCGAAATCAGCGACGTCGGTATAAATAAGAACCAAATTAAATGGTATAAATGGGCAGTTGACGGAATAAAAAAAGAGAACGGCGCCATTGTTCCGAATATGGCGTTCATGCACGTTCCTCTGCCAGAATACAAAGAGCTGGACGGTAATTTTGAGATAGGTATGAGACAGGAAAACAGTTGTACGGCGAGAGAAAACGACGGATTTTTTAATGTCTTCAAAGAAAACGGCGGCACGCATGTTTTCTCAGGTCATGACCATAACAATAATTTTGTCGCCGATTATGAGGGAGTCAAGCTGTGCTATATGACAAAAAGCTCATATAACTGCTATTTCTCATCAAAAACTCTTGGAGGAACAGTCCTGACTCTTGACAAAAACAACAAGATTGGCACAGACATTAAATCTTTTTAATTAATCGGAGGACGATTTATGAAAACATATGCGACCTATTTCCGGAACGATGAAAAAGAGCCGCTTCGTTACGGCGAAATCAATTTGATAAATCCGCCGCGTCAAAGGCTAAGAAATGAGGAAAAAAAGACGGGAATCGAAGCAGTTCCCGTATTCTGCGGATTTTGCGGAACGGATTACGAGCTGATGAAAATGGGAAGAGAGAAAAAACTCACGCCGAAATTTCCCGACGGCGAAAAAAGACTAATAAACGGGCATGAAGGAGTCGTGTGGGTGCCTTCCGAAAACCGCTTCGCAATAGTTTTGATACGCGGCGGCGACAGCTGTGATCCTACCCGATTTACCGAGGACGAAACATATTTTGAATACGGGTGCGACGGCGCCGACGGTATTTTCTGCGACAAGGGCTTTTTTAACCCCGATATGCTATTGCACCTGCCGGGTAAATATGACAAACTAAAAAAACTTCCATTGTCGCTCGCCAAAAAATTGGTATTTTCCGATCCTTACGCTTGCGCGGTATTCCAGTATGAACGCATGTGTGATATAGGCGAGGCGCAGAATTTCCGTGTTGAACTCTCAAAACGAAAGTGTGATGAAAAAACCGCGAGAAAATATGCCGTAAAAAGGACTTTTGATCGTACGGTAATATTCGGTTTAGGCACTACGGGGCTTTTTATCGGCGACCAAATACGCTCAAATCAGAAAGACGCAAAAATTCTTTTTGTCGGAAGGAGCGAAGAAAACAGCAAAAAGGCGTTGTTTGTGAAAAATGAGATTGGCTGCGACTATCTTTCTTCGGGCGGTATGAACGAAGAAGAAACAGCCGCCGCGATAACAGAAAGAATCGGCGGAACGGCAAGCGTCTTTGTAGGCACAAGCGGAACGGATGTTGAACACCGCATAGCGTTTGAACAAAATGTTTTGGGCTGCAACGGAATATACAACAGTTTTTCCTTAGGTCCCAAAGTCACATTTGACACCATGCCGTTCGGCTTTAAAAATCAGGTGATTTTGGCGTCAATCAATTTTACGCAAAAGCACATGGAAACGGCTATCGAACTATTGTGCAAAAGCAAGTTTGACCGACTTGTGGAACTCATTGACAAAGACGAATTTATAAATAATCCAATGGACTTTTACGAAAATAAAATTTATTCCAAAGGCGCGCCGTTAAAAACGGCGGTCATATGGAACGATAAATACATTGACTCGGAGGCATAAAATTGAAAGCGGTACAAATTACAAAACCCGGTGAAATAAAAATTATCGAGAAAGACGCACCAAAAGCAAAAGACGGTGAAGCGCTTTTAAAAGTGCTTTACTGCGGAATATGCGGCGCAGATGTTGCGTCATATACAGGCAACCAGCCGTTTACCACATATCCCAGAATACCGGGACATGAATTTTCGGCGCAGATTTTAGAAATTCCGGATAATGACAAGGGACTGAAAACAGGAGATATTGTAACTTGCAATCCTTATTTCAACTGCGGCAAATGCTATGCCTGCAAGCGGGGCATCGTGAACGCCTGCTATGACAATCAGACTATGGGCGTTCAGCGTGACGGCAGTTTTCAGGAATATATAACAATGCCGATTGAAAGAATAATTGACGGTAAAGGTTTATCCGCAAAAGAACTTGCTCTTATCGAACCGTTTTCAATCAGCTGCCACGCGCTTTCGAGAGCCGATATTAAAAAAGGCGATAAAATGCTTATTATGGGATCAGGTCCCATCGGGCTTTTCGCTATTATGCGCGCCAAAGCTCTCGGCGCAAAAGTTTTGATTGCAGATATGCTTGAATGCCGTCTTGAGCTTGCCAAGAAATTCGGAGCCGACCGTATTGTAAATGTCAAACAGAATAATTTGCATGAAGAATGTTTAAAATTTACGGACGGCAACGGATTCGACGTCTGCGTTGAGGCCTGCGGCGCACCCGAGACGTTCCTTTCATGTTTGAATGAAGCGGCGCACGGCGCAAATGTTATTTTAATCGGCAACGGCAAAAGGGAAACCACTTTCGTCCATTCCATTATTTTGAAAAAAGAGCTGAATATTTTCGGAAGCCGCAATTCTTTTACAAAAGATTTTGAAACACTTATAGACCTTGTAAAAAACGGACAAGCGGATATACTTAAAATTGTCAGCGGCGTATATGAAAAGGAAAAAGCAAAAGACGCTTTTGAAGCTCTTGTCCATAATGACGGCACGCTGGCTAAAATTTTGATAAAATTCGGCGGGGAAATATGAAAGAAAAAATTATTCAATTCGGAACAGGCAATTTTTTAAGAGGATTTGCCGATTATTTCATCGATTCTCTGAATAAACAAGGATTGTACGACGGCAAAACAGTTATCGTATCGCCAACGGATTCCGAAAATGTAAAAAAAATAAACGAACAGAACGGAAAATATCATCTGATTTTAAGAGGAATAGAAAACGGGCGCGAAATATGCGAAATGACCGAAATAAATTCCGTTTCCCGCGCAGTAAATCCATACCGTGATTTCCGGGCTTTTTTGTCGCTTGCCGAAAATCCCGACATGCGATTTATCATCAGCAATACCACCGAAGCTGGCATATGTTTTGACGATTCCTGCTCATTTGACGACAAGCCTGCGTCTTCTTTTCCCGGCAAGCTGACTCAGTTAATGTATAAGCGCTATCAAAAAGGTCTTGAAGGCTTTGTGATTTTAGCCTGCGAATTAATTGACGATAACGGCAGAAAACTTAAAGATTGCGTTTTGCAATACGCAGAGAAATGGGGACTCGGAGAGAATTTCAAAAACTGGATAAAAGAGAAAAACCGCTTTTGCAATACTCTTGTCGACCGCATTGTCACGGGATATCCCAAAGACGAGGCGGAAGAAATATTCAAAAAATCGGGCTTTCGCGATATGCTTCTTGACACAGCCGAGCCTTATAATCTCTGGGTTATCGAAGGCGATTACGAACAAGAGCTTCCGCTAAAAAAAGGCGGATTCAATGTGATTTGGACAGATGACGTTTCACCTTATAAAAAGATGAAAGTCCGCATTCTCAACGGTTCGCATACTTCGCTTGTTTTCCCGTCCCTTCTCTGCGGCGTGGAAACAGTCGGCGATAGTCTTAAAGACAGTCTGCTCAACGACTATCTTCACGCCTGCCTTTTTGACTGTATTCTGCCGACCTTGGGCGTGAATACGGAAAATATGAAGTTCGCTTCTTCGGTGCTTGAACGTTTCGCCAATCCTTACATCAGACACCTTTGGCGGTCTATTTCGCTGAATTCCGTGAGCAAATTTACCGTAAGAGTTCTGCCCGCAATAAAAGATTATTATCAGAAAAATGAAAATTTGCCAAAGGTTCTTGTTTTCTCTCTTTCATGTCTGATAAAATATTACAAAGATTATGAACCGAATGACAGCAAAGCGGTTGTTGATTATATTAAAACGCACGATACCGGCGAAATTTTAAAAAAGGCCGCTTTATGGGGCGAGGATTTGAGTTTTATGACGGAAATTGTAAATGAAAGTCTTGCCGAAATCAATAAGGACGGAATTAGAGAGGCGGTTAAATGGAGTATGTCCTGATAAATGAAAACGACAATGTTAAAGTCAGCCTTTCCGACGGTCATAAATACGCTTACAGGGATATAAAAAAAGGAGAGCCTGTAATAAAATACGGCTTTCCGATCGGATTTGCCCTGCGGAATATAAAATCGGGCGAAATGGTTCATACCGATAATCTGAAAACATATCTTTCAGGCGTGAAAAATTACGCGTATAATCCCGAATTTAAGCCTTTGAAAAAAACTTCTCCGGCAGTTATCAACGCTTTCAAACGAAAAAACGGAAACGTAGGAATAAGAAACGAAATATGGATTATCCCAACCGTCGGCTGCGTGAACGGCGTTGCGAAAACGATTGCCGAAAAAACGGGTGCGTTCTGTTTTACGCATCCTTACGGATGCAGCCAGCTTGGCGACGATTTATCAATTACCCGAAAAATCCTCTCGGGGCTTATAAAAAATCCCAATGCCGGCGGCGTTTTGGTCATAGGTCTCGGATGCGAAAACAACGGCGTTGAAGAGATGAAAAAGGTTCTCGGCGACTATGATAAAGAAAGAATCCGCTTTTTAAAATGTCAGGAATGCGGCGATGAAATCAGTGAGGGTGTAAAAATAATATCAGAGCTTGAAAAAATCACGGCGGAAGACAAGCGCGTTCAGGTTCCGATATCAAATCTCAGGCTCGGACTGAAATGCGGAGGAAGCGACGGACTCTCAGGTATTACGGCAAACCCTCTCTGCGGAAAAATCACGGACAGATTGACATCAATGGGCGGCTCGGCCGTTTTGACCGAAGTACCTGAGATGTTCGGCGCAGAAATGATTTTATTCAGGCGCTGTGTCGATAAATCGGTTTATGAAAAAGCCGTAAATATGATAAATAATTTCAAGCGGTATTTTATCGCCCGGGGTCAGCCTATAAGCGAAAATCCTTCTCCCGGAAACAGAGAAGGCGGCATTACAACTCTTGAGGAAAAATCCCTCGGCTGCGTGCAGAAAGGCGGTTCTTCTCCCATAACTGCCGTTCTCGATTACGGTGATACGGCGAAAGAGCCCGGTCTCAACCTTCTGAACGGTCCGGGAAACGACATTGTGGCAGCGACAAATCTGACGGCTGCCGGCTGTCAGCTTATTTTATTTACGACAGGCAGAGGAACGCCGCTCGGATCTGCTGTTCCGACCGTAAAAATCGCTACAAATTCCGCGCTTGCCCGAAAAAAACAAAACTGGATAGATTTTGACGCCGAGTCGCAGAACGAAGAGGAGCTTTTTGACCTTCTGATAAAAACGGCGGACGGACAGCAAACTAAAAACGAGAAAAACAACTTCAGGGAAATTGCAATTTTTAAGGACGGCGTCACATTATGATCATAGACTGCCACGCGCATTTGTGGAAAAATCAACACGGAAAAGTTCAGGGCAGAGATGTTTTCTCTGTCGGAGGCGGAAAAAGCGATTTCGGCGGTGAAGTTCGTCAAATGATGCCGCCCTATATGGTAAACGGCGAAAATACCGCGGAAATGTTAATCTCGAATATGGACTATGCGGGAGTCGGCGGCGCTGTCATCACTCAGGAAGAAATTGACGGCAATCAGGACGGGTACCTTTTAACGGTAAAGAAAAAATACCCCAACAGGCTGAAAATCTGCTCGCTCTATGAAGAAAACAAACCGTTTTCCCTCGACGGCTTCGACGGGGTAAAAATATGCGCCGGCCGATTGCCGACGGAGGATTTGACGAAGCACTGCAAGGTATTTGAGAAAGCGGACAAAGAACATAAGTTTATATCAATAGAACTCGCGGACGGCGACAGACAAACCGGCTCGCTGTTGGAGATAATACGGCAGTATCCCGATTTGCGGTTTTCTGTCGGTCATTTCGGAATGGTGACGCGCGTCGGCTGGAAAGAGCAGATAAAGCTTGCGAGAAACAAAAACGTCCGTATTGAAAGCGGCGGCATAACATGGCTGTTCAACAGCGAATTTTACCCGTATCCGTCGGCTGTCAAAGCGATAAAAGAAGCCGCCGGAATATGCGGTTTTGAAAAGCTGATGTGGGGAAGCGACTATCCGCGTACTATGACGGAAATAACGTACAAAATGAGTTTTGATTTTGTATTAAAATCAAAAGAGCTGACCGAAGCGGAAAAGAAAGCTTTTCTCTTTGAAAATGCGAAAGAATTTTACGGGTTTACTGATTTGACGGAATGCAATAAAATAAAGAATATGCTGGAGGACTGAAAATGACCACCGTTTACGCCCGTGATTTCGCAATTAAGCCCGATACGGACGTCACCGAAAAGCTTGCCGCGCTTATATCAAGGCTGAAAACCACAGAAGGAGAAAAGACTGTAATCTTTGAAAAAGGCGTTTATTACATTGACGGTGAAAAATGCGAAAAGCATATGCTTTATATCACAAATACGGTCGGCGACAAAGAACTTTCTTCCGACGAAACGCCGCATCTGAACGCCGTTCTGTTTTATTTCGGCGAAATTAACGACATGACCTTTGACGGCGGAGACTCCGTATTCGTCATTGACGGAAAAGTTACAAACGTCGCGATTGAAAACTGTATAAATATCACGCTGAAAAATCTTGAAATCCGGCACAAGCATCCGGATATGCATGAACTTAGAGTGATGAGTAAAACTCTTTTCAGCGTTGATTTTGAAATTGACCGAGACAGTCTATTTGAATCAGAAAACGGTAAACTTTGTTTTTACGGCAAAGACTATCGCGTTTTAGCCGATGAAGGCGCTTTGAAAGCTCATTGGATAGGACTAATCAGAGAAAAAACGCCAAATAAAATCATTCGTACTTCGCATCCTCTTATTTGCGCCTTAAAGTCGCGTGACCTCGGCAGCAGAAAAATCTGCGTATATTATCCTAATACTTTTCGATTTAAAACGGGCGACCGCTTTTATCTTTTTGACGTCCGCCGCCAATTTGCCGGAATTTTTATTAACAAAAGCAAAAACGTAACGCTTGAAAACATAAAACAGAGATTTAATTATTCTCTCGCCCTTGTGGCGCAGGATACCGAAAATATCACGGTTGAAAATATAAGCTTTTCGCCCGAAAAGGATTCCGCGAGAAAAATGGCGTCTGTCGCCGATTTCATACAGCTCTGTATGTGCCGTGGAAAGATTGTTATTAAAGACAGTTATTTTGAGGGCTCCGGCGACGATCTTCTGAATGTTCACGGAATACATTTTAAAATCACTGACATTGAAGGAAAAAATATAACCGTTCGTTTCATGCATCCGCAGACTCACGGCTTTAATCCGTTAAGATCGGGCGATACGATAGCCTACATCAATCCGGAAACGCTTCTGGAGGAGGGCTCGGCGGAAATTGAAAAATCGGAGTTATTGAATGAATACGAGATCAGACTGTCGGTAAGCAGTACGAAAAACGCGGTTGTCGGCAAAGTTATTGAAGATATAACCGCCTGTCCCGATCTTGAATTTACGGGCAGCATCTCTTCAAAAATAATCACAAGAGGACTTCTTATTACCACAAGAGGAAAAGTAAACGTTGAAGGCAACCGCTTTTTGAGCTCGTCTATGAGCGGCGTCCTTCTTTCGGATGACGCAAAAAGCTGGTATGAAAGCGGTATGTGCCAAGATGTCGCGATTAAAAATAACATATTCGATTACTGCGGCAAAACGCCTATTCTCATCAAACCGGAAAACAGCCGTTATGATGGCGCTGTTCATAAGAACGTCAAAATTTGCGGCAACACATTCAGAAATTACCGCGGCGCCTGTATTAAAATAAAAAATTCCGATAATATCATTATCCGGGACAATAAATTCGACCGCTCAAAATCAATCAGGATGAAAAACTGCAATAATATAATCAGAGAGTAAACAACCACAGAAAAACATACGCGGAATTTTCAGCAAAAACATCAGGGAGAAAAATGGAATACAGAAATTTACAACTTTCATACAGCTCTGTGACAGGAGATTACGAAATCAAATACAACGGCTTTTCGTGGATAAGCGACGGCAGGCGTCCTTATATTATTATACGAAAAAAGGTAGGCGGCAAATATATCCGCACTTTCCGGCTGCTTTCGAGCGCGCTTGACAAAAAGGTCGAAAAAAGCGATAACCGCATTGTGTGCCGATATAAAAACTACATCGCGTTCGGGAAAAAACTGCCCTTTTCGCTTATTTGCACTGCTGAAATTACGGGAGAGAATACGGTTGAATTTTCTGTCAAGGCAGAAAACGAAACGGGCTATGATATTCAGGCGGTGTATTTTCCTGCTCCGTTCAATTCAAAAGCGAAAGGGAAGAAATCTTACCATGTTGACTCGATGCGTCAGGGCTTTTTAATGCCGGACGGATACCGGGAGAATTTTTTGTCAACTTTCGGATTTGCGCATTATCTGCGGAAAATAAACACGGGCGACTGTTATATGCCTGTCTGGGGCAGAGTGTGCGACGGTCATACTTTTACGGCTGTTGTCGAAACGCCTTTTGACGCATGTATGTTCTCATCATTCGGACGTCATAAAGCTTTCGTCAATTCCGTTCATTGGATGTCCTCTCTCGGCAAACTTTCTTACGAAAGAAAAATCAAATTTATTTTTCATGAAAAAAGCGACTATAACACTGTGGCGAAAGATTACCGCGCGTATCTTAAAGAAACCGGACAGTTCGTTTCAATAGATGATAAAATAGAGAAAAACAAAAACATTGAAAAGCTTATCGGCTGCCCGGTTCTGCATCATAAAATTTATTCAAAAATCAATGAAAAGTCAAAATTTTACGATGAGAACGGCACGAATGAAATTTTGTACGCCACATTTTACGAGCGTGCCGAACAAATGAAACATTTGAAAGAAATGGGGCTCCAAAAACTGTATATCCACACCGACGGCTGGGGGAAGGACGGTTACGACAACAACCACCCGTATATTCTTCCTCCCTGCGAAGCGGCAGGCGGATATGACGGCTTAAAAGAGTTTTCAAAAGTAAGCCGTGATCTCGGCTACATCTTTGCTCTTCACGACCAGTACCGCGATTATTATTACTCATCGCCTGTTTTCGATATGGATAAGGCTGTTGAAAATATTGACGGCTCTCACCCATATTGCTCGATATGGGACGGCGGCGAGCACACATTTCTCTGTTCTTCTCAGGCGCTTGAATTTGTCAAGAAAACTTATTCAGAGCTTGAAGAACACGGCGTTGACGTACAGGGAGCATACCTTGACGTCTTTTCCGTTATGAACGGCGATGAATGTTTTAATCCTAAACACAAAATTACAAGGGAGCAAAGCATCCGGTATCGTGCCGAATGTTTTGATTATCTGAACGACAAAGGATTTATTATGTCTTCGGAAGAGCCGGCGATGCAGCTAATCAATCATATTGCGCTTGTCCATCACGGGCCTTTTACTTTAAGACCGCAGGAAAACGGACAGGCGGTAGGTATTCCCGTACCTCTCGGCAATCTCGTGTTTCACGACTGTGTTATGGTTCCGTGGAATTGGTTTAATAACTGGGGAATTCCAAAAGGCGACAACGGCGACTTATACTGCGCCCTGCTTGCCGGTATGCCTTATATCAGCCCGTTCGGCACTGCAGTCAGAAAAATCGGAACAGACAGCCGCACGGCTGATACTGAACTAATGGACGATGAAAACCTTAAAAAAGAGATTAACCGCGTCATGCCGCTTGCCGCTCTGCAGGCGAAACTTTACAACAAAGAAATGGTAAAACACGAGTTCCTGGGAAATGTCCGCCGCCAGAGGGCGACCTATTCGGACGGCACAACGGTTACCGTTGATTTTGACAAAAACACCTATGAAATCTTAGAATGATTATGCCTGACCTTGAAAAAATAACGATTATTGATTTTTCAAGCTGAAAAATCCCGCCGGTATTTTACAGTCGGGAGGAACAAAATTCGCAACAGATGATTTTGAATGTTTTTTTTCGATTACGGCGGGCGTGAAACATCATATCGCCGTACGCGGCAAAACGGCATTTTCCGGGAAGTTCAGAGCGGCAAGCCCGTAACAATTACCTATAAGCATATACACCATGAATTGAAAACCTAGGGGGGAAAAAAAGAGAAAAAAACAGTGGATTTTTTCGGCGTACCGGGCAGATGAGGACGTTTTTGGAATATGAAATTATCGATTTTTTAAAACGATACATTTATTCGTTTATTTTTCCCCGATTAAGGTGGGGAATTTTTTTGACTTTAAACTTTAAAAATTATTTCAAATATAATATAATCTTAATTGCAATTAATTTTCAGAGGTAATTTTATGGACAGAGTTCAGGCCGAAAAAAGAGCGGAGTACCTTAGGAAAACGCTAAATCATCATATTTATCTTTATTATGTGAAAAACACTAACGAAATTTCGGATTATGAATACGATATGATGATGAGGGAACTTAAATCAATTGAGGACGAATACCCCGATTTGGCGACGCCCGATTCACCGACCGCAAGAGTCGGAGGAAAGGCGGAAAGCACTTTTTCGCCTGTCGTTCATGAGGTCAGGATGGAATCTCTTCAGGACGCTTTTTCGTATGAAGAAATAAAAGATTTCGGGAACAGAGTGAAATCGGTTTTCCCCGATGCGAAATTCTGCGTCGAGCCCAAAATAGACGGTCTTTCCGTCTCGCTTGAATACAGGAACGGCGTTTTTGCAGTCGGTTCTACGAGAGGCGACGGCGATACCGGCGAGGATGTAACCGAAAACATAAGAACAATAAAAACAGTTCCGCTGTCGATTGAAGAAAAACTTCCTCTGCTTGAGGTCAGAGGCGAGTGCTATATGCCTCACTCTGTTTTTAATAAGCTTTGCGCCGAGATGGAAGAAAACGGACAGAAGACTTTTAAAAATCCGAGAAATGCCGCGGCCGGTTCATTGAGGCAGAAAAATCCGTCGGTCACGTCGTCGAGAATGCTTGATATTTTCGTCTTCAATGTTCAGCGGATAGAAGGCAAAAATCTCGTATCTCACAAGGAATCTCTCGACTACCTTAAATCGCTCGGCTTTCATACCATTCCTTATTACAATTTAGCGAATGACATAGACGAGGCGATAGAATATATAAAAAAAATAGGCGAAATGAGAAAAGATCTTCCGTTTGACATTGACGGCGCCGTAGTGAAGACTGATAATTTTTCTCAGAGAATCGCGCTCGGCTCTACGGCAAAGTTCCCGAAATGGGCTGTTGCGTTCAAATATCCGCCGGAGGAGAAAATATCTACTGTCAGAAATATAGAGGTCACCGTAGGAAGAACCGGAGTTCTTACGCCGACGGCAGTTTTTGACCCTGTTATTTTGGCAGGCACCGAAGTATCAAGGGCAACGCTTCACAATGAGGACAACATAAGAGAAAAGGATATCAGGATAGGAGATAAAATAAAAATTTCCAAAGCCGGCGATATCATTCCCGAAGTTATTTCGGTAGTAAGCCACGGCGAAAATACCGTGCCGTTCAGTCTTCCTAAATTCTGTCCGTCTTGCGGAAATCCTACTGTCAGAGAAGAAGGAGAGGCGGCCGTAAGATGTATAAACCCAGAATGTCCCGCTCAGCTCATCAGAAACCTTATCCATTTTTGTTCAAAGGACGCGATGGATATAGAAGGGCTCGGCGAACAGCTTGTAGAACAGTTTGTCAAAAACGGTCTGATATGTAAGATATACGACATCTATTCTTTGAAAAAAGAAGATATAATAAATCTTGACAGAATGGGAAACAAGTCCGCGCAGAACATTATAGACGCGGTTGAAAAGTCAAAGAAAAACGATTTGTACAGGCTGATTTACGGACTCGGAATAAGACATATAGGCGTAAAAGCGGCAAAACTTCTCGCCTCAAGATATAAAAACATTGATGAAATTATGAACGCAAGCGCCGACGATATCGCCTCTGTCGACGGATTCGGCGGAATTATGGCGGAATCGGTTTCGGAATTTTTCTCCCGCGAAGGGACGAAAGATCTAATAGCGAAATTAAAGGACGCCGGCGTCAATATGACATCGTCCGTTTCTGCCTCGGACGGAATTTTTTCCGGCAAGACTTTTGTTTTGACCGGAACGCTTGCGGATTACACAAGAAAAGAGGCGGGGGATATTATAGAAAGCCTCGGAGGAAAAGTTTCCTCTTCCGTTTCAAAAAAAACCGACTATGTTCTGGCAGGCGAAGCGGCGGGCTCTAAGCTTAAAAAGGCGAATGACCTCGGCGTCAGGGTTATAAATGAAACGGAATTTAAAGAAATGATAAAATAAAACCGGGTTTTATTATGAAATACGCCGAAATACGTATGACTTTTTCAACAAAAATTTTCAATATTCGGTCAATGTTTTCTAAAATTACAATTTTGTAACGTTTATTGACATCGTTAATGAAAAAATGTAACATATGGATAATAGTTCACCAAACTAAAGTGTATTAAATTTATTTTATGATGCACAGTAAAAAAAAGAGTGAACGAAAAACAGGGAGGATAGATTTCTATGAAAAAGTCCATCTTAAGAGTACTTGCAGTAGTTCTTTCGGTTGCGATGATAGTTGCGTGCTTTGCGGCATGCGGCGGCAAAGGAAAAGAAGAAGCTTCTTCCGAAGAATCTTCTGCGGCAGCAGGCGGCGCTGCTGTAGAGCCCGGCGACAACACCCTCAATATCGGTGTTATAGGACCTCTTACAGGAGATACGGCAGTTTACGGCAAGGCTGTTCAGTACGGAGCTCAGCTCGCGGTTGACGAGGTAAATGCCGCAGGCGGAATCAACGGCATGAAGATAGCTTTCAAGGCTGAGGACGACGAAGGCGATCCCGAGAAGTCGGTAAATGCTTACAACACATTAAAAGACTGGGGCATGGATATTCTTGTCGGCACGGTTACAACTAACCCCTGCCTTGCGGTTGCAGATTATACGGCTCAGGACAATATGTTTGAGCTTACACCTTCCGCTTCCGCAGCGACTGTTGTTGAAAAAGGCAACAACGTATTCCAGGTTTGCTTCACCGATCCTAACCAAGGTATTGCTTCCGCAGATTACATCTCGGACAACAAACTTGCCACAAAAGTAGGAGTTATTTACAACTCTCAGGATGCTTATTCATCTGGAATTCATGATAAATTCATTTCTGAAGCTAAGACAAAGGGCCTTAACATAGTATCTGATGAGGCTTTCACAACAGATAACGCTACGGACTTCTCTGCTCAGCTTAATGCAGCTAAGAGCGGCGGCGCCGAACTCATTTTCATCCCCATCTACGCTAAAGAGGCTACTTCAATCCTTTCTCAGGCTAAGGATCTCGGAATCACAGCTAAGTTCTTCGGATGCGACGGACTTGACGGAATCCTCGGAATCGACGGTTTCGACACATCTCTCGCTGAAGGCGTAATGCTTCTTACACCTTTCTCTGCTAACGCTACCGACGACGCTACCGTTAAATTCGTAAAAGCTTACAAGGCTGCCGGATATGACGAGGCTAACCTCAATCAGTTCGCGGCTGATGCCTATGACGCTATTTACATCATTAAGGCGGCTGCAGAAAAGGCTGTCGTTAAGGCTGATATGTCTGTTTCCGATATGGGCACGGCTCTTTCAAAGGCTATGTCTGAAATCACAGTCGACGGCGTAACAGGCACAGAAATGAAATGGCAGGCTACAGGCGAAGTCAACAAGACTCCTAAGGCCATCGTTATCAAAAACGCCGAGTACATCCCCATGGATTCACAGGAATCCTCGACTAAATAATTGATAAAACTTAAAGGGAAGTTTTATCGGGGTCACAATTTAATATGACTTTCAAAGGGGAAAGTTCCTGAAATCGCAATGACAGAAGGACTTTCCCCCTAATTTTTTAAAATTGTTTCCGGAGCGGCGCAGTTTTGCTGTAAGTATTATTATGTTATTTACCGCGATGCTGCGGTGTCCCTGAATTTTATGCCAAAGATTGATATTATTGATATGAAATTTTCATAAATTGTATCTTATTTTTGGCAAAAACGTTGATTTTACTTTAATCGACTGAATTTTTTCTTTTGGAATTGTATTGATATTTTTTTTGTGATATAATAAGCGTATTAATCTAATAAAAGAAGAATATTTTTATTATTCTTTTTTAGAGGGAAATGTTCTTAAAGAACATTGTTAAATCCACTTAAATAAGGGGTGCATTTTTTTGGAATTCCTGAATAACGTTATTAACGGCATAAGCTTGGGCTCTATTTATGCTGTAATTGCTTTGGGATATACAATGGTTTACGGTATCGCTAAAATGCTTAACTTCGCTCACGGCGATATTATCATGGTGGGTTCTTATATCGTATTTATTTTGATGTCAAGAACTTCTGTCAATCCATATATCGCTCTTTTGATTTCAATAGCGGCTTGTACTGTATTGGGAGTCCTCGTGGAAAGACTTGCTTACAGACCTTTGAGAGGCGCGTCTCCTCTTGCCGTTTTGATTACGGCTATAGGCGTATCATATTTCCTTGAAAATGCGGCTCTTTTGATTTTCGGTTCTCAGGCCAAAAACTTCACCTCTTTTATAAAATTCCCGTCAATTACATTCGGCGGCGGAGCTGTGGTAATTCAGGGTCTCACAATCGTCACAATAGTCGTTTCTCTCGTAATAATGATAGTGCTCACTTTATTTGTAAACAAGACAAAACCCGGAAAAGCTATGCTCGCTGTATCTGAGGATCAGGGCGCGGCTCAGCTTATGGGAATCAATGTAAATAAAACTATCGCTCTTACATTCGCTATCGGTTCAGGACTCGCTGCGATAGCAGGCGTTCTTCTCTGCTCAAAATATCCTACACTTTCGTCTCAGACAGGTGCTATGCCCGGTATCAAGGCGTTTGTAGCGGCCGTTCTCGGCGGTATAGGTTCTATTCCAGGAGCTGCGATAGGCGGACTTCTTATAGGCATTATAGAGATACTTTCAAAAACTTATATTTCATCTCAGCTTTCAGACGCCATAGTTTTCGCAGTGCTTATAGTAGTTTTGCTTGTAAAGCCCACCGGAATCCTTGGCAAAAAAGTACAGGTTAAAGTTTAAAGGGGGCGCGGTGAAATGTCAGAACTTGCTAAGAATAGCAAAAAAAATTTAAATAAGAGCGTTCAGTCGGAGATTACCACCCTCCTGATAGTAGCAGTGGCTTTTGTCATAGTTGAAATATTCAAATCAGTCGGACTTATCAACAGCCATGTTCAGGGTATGCTCGTTCCCCTATGCTACTACTCAATAGTTGCCGTGTCTTTGAATCTTGTCGTAGGTATTCTTGGTGACCTTTCTTTGGGACATGCGGGATTTATGTGCGTCGGCGCTTATGCATCGTCTATTTTCTCCGTTGTGACAAAAGACGCGATACCGTCCACATGGCTCAGATTTACATTGGCAATAATTCTCGGCGGTATATTCGCTGCGATATTCGGATTTTTAATCGGAATACCCGTACTCAGACTTTCAGGCGACTATCTTGCAATAGTAACGCTCGCATTCGGTGAGATTATCAAAAATATTCTCGGTTCTATTTATGTAGGCTATGATTCAAATGGTATTCATATGTCGTTTGAATCGACGTCGTCTCTCAATCTTGAGGAAGACGGAAAATTATTAATTAACGGACCTCTGGGAATAAGCGGAACGCCTAAAAACGCAACGTTTGAAGTCGGCGTCGTCCTCCTTCTCATAACTCTCGTAGTTGTTCTGAACTTTATTAATTCCAGAGGCGGCAGAGCTGTAATGTCCGTAAGAGACAACAGAATAGCTGCCGAATCGGTAGGAATAAACGTTACAAAATATAAACTTATCGCTTTTACTCTTTCCGCATTTTTCGCCGGAATTGCCGGAGTTCTTTATTCGCATAATATTGCTGTTCTCGCGGCGTCGTCCAAAAACTTCGGATACAATATGTCAATACTCTTCCTTGTATTTGTAGTTCTCGGCGGAATAGGAAATATAAGAGGCTCTGTAATAGCGGCTGTCGTTCTTACTCTTCTTCCGGAACTTCTGAGATCAATGAACGATTACAGAATGCTCATTTATTCGATAGTGCTTATTTTAATGATGATATTCACGTCAAGCCCGAAGATGATAGAGTACAGAGAAAAACACGGCCTTCACAGAAAAGTGAAAGCGGGAAATAAGAAAAATAATGTTCCCAAAGATGCCGGAGGTGAAGAAAATGTCTGATGAAGTAGTATTAAAAGCTGAAAATTTAGGCGTTCAGTTCGGCGGACTTAAAGCGGTAGACAATTTCAACATAGAAATAAAAAAAGGCCAGCTTTACGGTCTTATCGGACCTAACGGCGCGGGCAAGACTACTATTTTCAATCTTCTGACAGGCGTTTATAAACCGACAGAAGGTTATGCAGAGCTGTGTGGGAAAAAAATCACCGGACTTTCACCTGTAAAAGTAAATAAAATGGGAGTTGCGCGTACATTTCAGAATATCAGACTTTTTTCACAGATGTCTGTTCTTGACAATGTAAAAGTCGGTCTTCACAACAGATACAAATACGGCACGTTTCAGGGAATTTTAAGACTTCCAAAATACAGGAAAACAGAAAGAGAAATGGACGCGGAAGCTTTCAGAATACTGAAAATATTCGACCTCGATCAGGAAGCTTCGTTTATGTCGTCCAATCTTCCTTACGGAAAACAGAGAAAGCTTGAAATAGCGAGAGCGCTTGCAACTGAGCCGAAGCTTCTTCTTCTCGACGAGCCGGCGGCAGGAATGAACCCTAACGAGACAGCGGAGCTTATGGATACCATAAAGCTTGTAAGAGATAAATTTGATATGACCATTCTTTTGATTGAGCATGATATGCATCTTGTTTCGGGTATTTGCGAACAGCTTACTGTTCTGAATTTCGGACAGGTTCTCTGCCAGGGAGACACAAAATCGGTTTTGACAAATCCGGAAGTTGTAAAGGCTTATCTCGGAGACTAAGGAGGAAAAAATCAGATGGCATTGCTTGAAGTAAAAGACCTTGAAGTCAGCTACGGAGTAATCCGCGCTATTAAGGGTATATCCTTCCAAGTCGAAGAGGGCGAAATAATCGCTCTTATCGGAGCGAACGGCGCCGGCAAAACGACAACTCTTCATACAATTTCGGGACTTATGAAACCTGATAAAGGCAGCGTAATATATAACGGCGAGGATATTACAAAAAAACCCGCTTATCAGATAGTATCAATGGGCATGGCTCAGGTTCCTGAAGGAAGACGTGTTTTTTCAAACTTGACCGTTCTTGACAACTTGAAACTCGGCGCGTATTCGAGAAAAAACAAGGACGAGATAAAAGACAGCATTAAGTACGTATATGAAAAATTCCCCAGACTTGAAGAAAGAAAAAATCAGGTCGCCGGAACGTTGTCGGGCGGCGAACAGCAGATGCTCGCAATGGGCAGAGCGCTCATGTCAAGACCAAAACTTATATTGATGGATGAACCGTCAATGGGTCTTTCTCCTCTTCTCGTAAACGAAATTTTTGATATTATCAGGTCTATCAATGAAAATGGAACGACAGTTCTTCTTGTTGAGCAGAATGCTAAAAAAGCTCTTGAAATTGCCGACAGAGGATATGTTCTTGAAACCGGATCCATTTCACTCAGCGGCGACGCGAAAGATCTTATGAATAACGACGAGGTCAGAAAAGCTTATCTCGGTGAATAAAATTTGTTTTCATATTTAAACCGGTCGATTATTTCGATCGGTTTTTTCTTTGAAAATTATTGTTTCATTAATATTGAAAAAGACTTGCAATTTATGCAATATTTGATATAATATAAGTAAGTTAAAGGAATGTACAAACCTTGAAATTACATAAATTACAGGCGGTGATTGCATGGACGGCAGATATATAGCTATAGACCTGAAGTCGTTTTATGCGTCGTGCGAATGCGTTGAAAGAGATCTTGACCCGCTCAACACAAATCTTGTTGTCGCCGATATGTCGAGAACAGAAAAAACAATATGCCTTGCGGTGTCTCCGGCTCTAAAAAGTCTCGGAGTTCCCGGCAGACCGAGGCTTTTCGAGGTCAATGAAAAAGTAAGAGAGATAAACGCCGACAGGAAAGCCAAATACGGCAAAAACCTGAAGAAGAAGTCCGTTTACCTGTCGCAGATAAAATCAGATCCGTCTCGGAAGGTTGATTTTATAGTTGCTAAACCGAGAATGGCGATGTATATTTCATATTCGACTAAAATCTACTCGATTTATTTAAGGTACGCCTCACCGGACGATATACATGTCTATTCAATTGACGAGGTTTTTATAGACGCCGCCCCTTATATGAAGCTGTATAAAAAAACAGCAAGGGAACTTGCCGTAGAAATTATTCATACTGTTCTTAAAGAGACAGGAATAACGGCGACTGTAGGTATCGGCACAAATCTGTATCTGAGCAAAATCGCTATGGACATAGTCGCGAAACATGTTGACGCCGATAAGGACGGGGTCAGAATTGCTCAGTTGGATGAAATCAGTTACAGAAAACTTTTATGGGGTCATACGCCTATCACGGATTTTTGGAGGATAGGACGAGGAATTTCAAAAAGACTTGAAAAAATCGGAATAAAGACAATGGGCGACGTGGCAAGATGTTCTCTCGGCGGTCCTGACGATTTTTACAATGAAGATATTCTATATAAGATTTTCGGAAAAAATGCGGAACTTCTCATTGACCATGCGTGGGGATTCGAGCCATGCCGTATAAGCGATATTAAATCATATACGCCGCAGGAGAGGAGCGTTTCAAACGGTCAGGTTCTTCATAAGCCTTACACTTTTGACGAGACGAGGCTTAACGTCAGGGAAATGGCGGACGAGCTTAGTATGACATTGTTTGAAAAGGAAGCTGTGACAGACCAGCTTGTTCTTTATATCGGATACGATGCCGTCAACACGGAAAACGGTTTTTCGGGCGAAATACATATCAACCACTACGGAAAAACGGTTCCTGCCGGAGCGCGCGGTTCGCTTAATCTCGGACTTTACACAAACAGTTCAAAAATAATCGTATCATCGGCGCTGAAGCTGTACGATTCAATCGCCGACAAAAATCTTCTTTCAAGAAGAATTTACATCGTGGCAAATCATGCGAAAAGTGAAAGCGAAGTCATGGCAGAAAAAAAAGATGAACAGCTTTCGTTTTTTGTCGATTACGATAAAAAGAGCAGGGAAGAAAAAGAGCTCGGTAATTTCCTTGAAAAAGAAAAGAAACAGCAGTCCGCTCTGCTGTCAATTCAAAAAAAATTCGGGAAAAATTCGATATTCAAAGCGTCGGATCTCGAGGAAAACGCCACTGCAATCGAAAGAAACAATCAGATAGGCGGTCACGCGTCAGGAGAAAACAGCGAAACTCAGTCGGATGATGTGCGTTGGGCGGCTTTAAAAGAGACATCCGAAAAAAGGGAGTCGATGAAGAAAAACGCGGAACTGTTTTCCGGTAAAAGCATTGATTTCAGCTGCGGCAGCGGATATGATGATATGATTTATCTGTCTCCGCATAAATCGGCGGCAAGACCAAAAATGAGTCTTCATGACAGAGCGGCGCAGTTTTCGCCGTTTGACGCACTCAAAGGATTTGACGAGGCTGTCAGGGAAACGTCGAAGCTTACAAAATCAAAAGTTATCCATTCGTCCGATATGGATGAGGAGACAAATGAAAGCCTTGTTAAAATAGCGGAAAACATAGATTCTCACCCTGAGGTTGAGGTTAAATATTTTTCTTCGGACGAAAGTAAAAGCGGCGGTGATTATATGATTAAAAAAGGTTTTGTCAAGAAGATAGATGCTTTAAGCGGCAAAATGATTTTTGAGGACGGCGGCAATGTCAAAATAAATGATATAGACTTTGTTGAGATTTTAAATAAAGAAGGGCGGGCTTAAAAAGTCCGCTCAAATTATTTGACGCCCTGTTTATGAAAGCTTCCACTTTTGTATTCTTCCCGTCTCGTCTCTCGGCAAAACGCCGTGGAAAGAAACGGCGGCTTTTATCTGTCCGTTTTTGCTCAATGTTCCGTTCAGTTTTTTTACTGCCGAAATGGCGGCTATCATATCTATCTTGTCTGATACGACTAAAGCGGGGCTTCCGTTTTGGTCAATAATACATAATTCGTCAGAGGAAAGGATGTTTCTCAGCTTCTCTTCGTATTCCTCACAGTGAATTTTTGTGCCGTCCGATAGAATTATAATATCTTTTTTGCTGCATTTGAATTTAAACGAACCGTCGAAATATTTTTCTCCTATGTCGCCTGTCAAAAAATATCCGTCTTTATCAGTGGGCATTGTTCCGTCTATATAACAGTCCATTAAATTATCCGATTTGACTTTTATCTCGCCGTCACCTTCAAATTCTATTTTATTATTTCTGCAGGCTTTAAGTCTGTACGGGTCGTCTTCTAAACAAGACGCGGCGGCAATTCCGGAAAGTTCGGTCATTCCGTAGACTATTTTCAAATTGATGTCTCTGTCTTTTAATTCAGACGCGATATTTTTAGGAAGAAGAGAAGCGGCGACTATTACTGTCTTTAAATTGTCGTTAAACCCGTCTGTTTTAATAAGTTTTTTCAAAGCCGCAGGTGACGCCGGCAATATGGTAGGTCTGAAATAATTCGGATTCTTTTCGTCGGATATGTTTTTGGAAAGCGCTATGCAGGAGCCAGAACAAAGTCCCCAAAGGATTGCGCATACGAAGCCGAACGCGTGGCTTACGGGAAGCGAAGATAAAATTATATCGTTTTCGCCGGCGTGCACAGAGTCCTGAAGGCAGTCGGAGGCAGACAGCAGAGCCTTTTGGGAAATAACGGCGCCCCTCGGATTTCCGTTCGCTGTAGACGTAAAAAATACCAATCTTGCCTTGTTGTTTTCTTTTTTCTCTTTTTTAATGTTTTCGGAAGATTTATAAAGCTTAGGTAAAAGTGACTTTCTCTGTTCATAATCAACCGCAAAAACCGAATCGCATTTTGACGCGGTGAATATTTCCGACAATGCGTCTTCCGAAAGAGTTTTATCAGCCGTTACTACGTCTATTCCGGCGATAATGTCAGCAAAAATTCTGATAACGGTCTTTTCGTCATTTGAGCAGACGACAAGTTCACGGGAAATATTCTGTTTTTTTGCTTTTTCCGCAAGTCTCATCACTTCAAAGTAAAACCTTTGATATGTGATGAACATTTTTGACCCGCTGAAATCAAAAAGAAGCGCGGGCAGCTCGGAATTTTTTCGATATTCAAATATTTCCGAGAAAGAGTTGAAAATCATAATATATCCTTCCTTGTTTTCATCGATAAAAAACGATACAAAAAGACGCCTGAATTTATTCAGATATTATATCATAGACTATTTTTTTATTCAACAATTAAAGCGATAAAAAAATACGCCCTGTTTTTGGCGGGGCGTTGAAAAATCCAAATGAATTTTTTTCCGGCTTGAAAATAATTACGTCGTTCGGTTTATCCGAGATATAAATTTTTACTTTGAGAAAATCGATTCTATTTTATCTATGATATTTCTGAAAAAAGATCTTATTCTTTCGATTATTTTAATGAAAAACGACTCCTGATGCTGTTCTTCGTTATTGTTTGAATCTTTGATATCGTTTGAGCTGTTTGAGGACGTTGAAGACGCGGTGGTTTTTTCTGTTGTTGTGCTTTCACCTGAAGAATAAGATGTAAACAAAGTGTCGGTATTTGTTCCGAAGTAGGAGTCAAAGTCTGTTCTGGAGATAAAATCGGAGTCTGCCGATGAAGCTCCCGATGTGTCTGCTTCAGCCGAGTAAGTTCCCGTTACTGTTAAAGTGACGTCAGATGTACCTTTCACAACTGTTTTGCCGCCTGCTACGATAGTTGCTGTTTTTCCGCTCTCGTCAACTATCTGAGCGCCGTTTGCCGCAGAAAGATTTGTAACGGCAGAATCGCCTGTCAAAACCCATTTTGAGCTTGAATCCAATGTCACGGATATCGGAGAATCGGATTTGTCGGTGTTAACTGAATTTGTCGTGATGTAAGTCGAGCCTGTATAAGTGGAATTATTTACGATATAAATATCCAAAGCGGAAATTGTATCGGCGGAGATATTTCCCGAAACTGTCTCATTGTCTAATGTAACAGTCGCTTTTCCTCCGTTTGAACCGGCTGCGCCCCAGTTATTTGAATCGTTTCCTTCGGCTCTTATCAGATAAGCATTGTCAGAGTCGTAATTTAATGTCGCGTTCTTTAAAAGAAGATCGGCGGTCGTGTTGGTGATATAGAAAAAAGCACCCGATGTAATTGCCGATGTAAGAGTGGAATCAATCGCCTGAAATTCTGCGCTGGTGCTTGACGAGGCGTCGGCATCGCCTGATGTGGACTGATAGATAATAACTGCGTCGGCTATGGGATCCGACCCCGAAGATTTAGTATTGGAAGATGTCAGGGATGAATTTAATATGATTATCTTGTTCAATCCTTCCATTCCGGCTATTTGGCTGCCTGTCGCTTCTCCTGTGACGTTTGAAACTTCAATGTCGCCTGTCGAGTAGATAAGCGGAGACCCCGCGCCCTGAGTTTTCAGCTCCGAATCTGCAACAGATACGTTTCCGCCGCCTCTGTCCGTAGCGAGAGCCGCCGAGTGATCGCCCGATGTAGATATATTCATCTTCGACGCTACAACAGTTCCTCCGTATGTCGCGTCAATTCCTCTTGAATTTCCCGCCGTTGTAGTGACAGTGTCGTTTAAAGCGTAAATTGTGCCGGAGTCTGTGGAAAATAATCCGTTAGACCCTTCCGAATCAGCTGATAAATTTGAATCTTTAATATAAACTTTTGATGAATCTCCGACTGAAAGAACAATAGAGTTTACGCCGTAAAAATTACAGTTGTCGCCGTCTGAGTCAGAACCTGTTTTTGTTATTGTTCCGTTCGTGACGGCTGCTGTTCCTCCGTTTTCAGAAAGTACGGCGTTCTGATCCGAGTTTGTAGCCGAAATAGTTTCCGAATCTGATTGCTTGCTTTCTCCGTCGGCTGTCAAAGCTCCCGAATAGCTTCCCGAATAATCGTACTCCTGAGTGTTCGCTCCTTTCCCGGGACCTCCGGAAGAACCTCCCGGCATTGAAGGAGGCGCCGAAGATGCGTATGATATAACAGATACCGAAGCGAATGCGATTGCTGCCGAAAGTAAAATACCCAATGTTTTTTGTAGCGTTTTCTTCATTTTTATCGTCTCCTTTTGTTTTGTTGATTAAATCATAAATTTCAAAACTAAAAGAAGATTAAACTTAAATTAAAACTATGTTAAAATTTGATTTTGCATTATTGATTATTAATTCTTGCGGCAGGTTATTCGAATTTTCAAAATGACTTACTTGACAAATAACTGTTTGCAGTCGTAACAAAAACTTTCATTAAATAATTCATAGTTTTAAATCGTGAAAAAAGCTATGTATAAAAAATCGAAATCAGTCAAAAAAATCGGTCGCACTTAAACGACCGATATTTCTTTTAAAGTCTCTCGTGGCATGTTCTCGATATTACGTCAAGCTGCTGCTCCCTCGTAAGGTCTATGAATTTTACCGCATATCCGGAAACTCTTATCGTGAAATTTGCGTATTCTTCCTTCTCAGGATGATTCATCGCGTCTATTAGTTTTTCTCTTCCGAAAATATTTACGTTTAAATGATGAGCTCCCTGAGAGAAATATCCGTCAAGAACGGAAACGAGATTTTTAACTCTTTCGTCGTCAGAATGTCCGAGAGCGCTCGGATTTATTGTCTGAGTGTTGGAAATTCCGTCAAGAGCGTATTCGTAGGGAAGTTTTGCAGTTGAATTTAATGACGCCAAAAGACCGTTTTTCTCCGCCCCGTAAGCAGGATTCGCGCCGGGAGAAAACGGCTCGAAAGCTTTTCTTCCGTCAGGCAGCGCGCCGGTGGCTTTGCCGTAAACGACGTTTGACGTGATTGTAAGTATTGACGTGGTGGGCTCTGAATTTCTGTAAGTGTGGTGTTTTCTTATTTTTGTCATAAATGTTTTCAGAAGTTTTACCGCAATATCGTCGGCTCTGTCGTCATCGTTGCCGTAGCGGGGAAAATCGCCTTCAATTTCATAATCCGTCACAAAGCCCGTCTCATCTCTTATCGTTTTGACTTTCGCATATTTTATCGCGCAAAGAGAGTCTACAACATGTGAAAAACCGGCTATTCCCGTTGCGAATGTTCTTCTGACATCTGTGTCAATCAGAGCCATCTCCGCCGCTTCGTAATAATACTTGTCATGCATATACTGAATAAGATTCAAAGTATTCACGTAAAGTCCTGCGAGCCAATCCATCATAATGTCGTATTTTTTAACTACTTCATCATAGTTCAAGTATTCCGAAGTAATGGGAGAAAGTTCGGGACCGACCTGCATATGACTGCCGTCTTTATTTAAAAATTTCTCGTCTTTTCCGCCGTTAATCGCGTAAAGAAGACATTTCGCAAGATTTGCCCTCGCTCCGAAAAACTGCATTTCCTTGCCTGTCTGAGTCGCGGAAACACAGCAGCAAATCGAGTAATCGTCGCCCCATACAGGTCTCATCACGTCGTCGTTTTCATACTGAATAGACGACGTTTCAACTGATATTTTCGCGGCGTATCTTTTGAAATTTTCTGGCAGTCTTTTAGAATAAAGCACCGTCAGATTCGGTTCGGGAGAGGGACCCATATTTTCAAGAGTGTGGAGAAAACGGAAATCGTTTTTTGTCACCATGTGTCTTCCGTCCATTCCGAGTCCGGCCATTTCAAGAGTCGCCCATACCGGGTCGCCCGAGAAAAGCTCGTTGTATGACGGAATCCTCGCGAACTTGACCATTCTGAATTTCATTACAAGGTGGTCTATAAGCTCCTGCGCTTCCTCTTCCGTCAATATACAGTGCGCAAGGTCTCTTTGAATATATATGTCAAGGAATGTTGAAATTCTGCCGACGGACATCGCCGCGCCGTTCTGCGTTTTTATTGCCGCAAGGTAGCCGAAATAAAGCCACTGTACGGCTTCTCTCGCGTTTTTCGCCGGAGCGGAAATATCAAAACCGTAAGTCTCGGCCATTTTTTTCATTTCGCCGAGAGCTCTTATCTGTTCGGCTATCTCTTCTCTTAAACGTATTACATCGTCCGTCATAACTCCGTCTCCGCAGTTTAAGAGATCTTCTTTTTTCTTTTCGATAAGAAAATCTACGCCGTATAAAGCCACACGTCTGTAATCGCCGACAATTCTGCCTCTGCCGTATGTGTCGGGAAGACCTGTGATTATATGACAGTGCCTCGCGGTTCTCATTTCAGGCGTATAGGCGTCAAATACCGCCTGATTGTGAGTTTTGCGGTATTCGTTGAAAATCTTATCATATTTGGGATTTATCTTGTAGCCGTAATTCTCTGCCGCCTGCTGCGCCATTTTTATTCCGCCGTAAGGCATAAAAGCCCTTTTGAGAGGCTTGTCCGTTTGAAGTCCCACTACTTTTTCAAGATTTTTGGTGTCTTCGCTTATATATCCGGGACCGTATGCGTTAATACCGGATACTACCTCTGTCTCGCAGTCTAACACGCCGCCCTTTTTTCTTTCTTCCTTTTGCAACGCGGAAAGTTTTCCCCATAGTATGTTAGTGCTTTCCGTAGGACAAGCGAGGAAATTTTCGTCGCCGTCGTAAGGCGTGTAGTTGTTTTGTACGAAATCTCTGACGTCAATGTCGTCTGTCCATTTGACGCCTTTGAATCCTCTCCATTCTTTCCTCATTTATTTTTTCTCCCTGATTTATTCGCTTTCTCTGATCGTTTAATTGTGATTTTTAAAAATGCAAATTCGCCAAAAACACAATATAATGTTTGATCAGCGTCTAAAGTATACTATATTTATTGCTGTTAGTAAAGACTAAATATTTTATAAAGATGAGACGCCGGAAGATAAAATTTTTATTGCATTTTTAACTCTGTCTGAATCGGGAGGCTCAACACCTTTTAGCCTGTATGGAATTTTCAGTTTTTCATATTCAGGAACTCCTAAAGTGTGATAGGGAAGAACTTCGATTTTTTTGACATTTGAAAGTGATTTTATAAACTCCGCTGTTTTTTTCAGATATATGTCGTCGTCCGTGATTTTCGGAACTAAAACGTACCTTATCCATATGGGCTTGTCAATCTCGTCAAGATACCTGAAGCATGAGATGATATTGTCGTTTTTCTTCCCCGTCAGATTTAAATGAATTTCGGGGTCAATATGCTTTATGTCGCATAAAAGCAGATCGGTATAATTCATCAGATTTTTAAATTTTGAAAAATAAGGTTCTTCTCTTGTAAACGGCTGAAGGCTCGTATCTATGCATGTGTTTACACCGTTTTCCCTGCAGAGCTTGAAAAATTCTGTAAGAAAATCTATTTGAAGAAGCGGTTCGCCTCCGGAAACTGTAATTCCGCCGTCATCGCCCCAGTATGAAGAATATTTTTCCGCCTTCTCAAATATCTCCTCCGGAGTGTATTCAGAGCCTTTATTTTTGTCCCATGTTTCCGGATTGTGACAGTAAAGACAGCGCATGCTGCAGCCCTGAAGAAACACTACAAATCTGACTCCGGGACCGTCAACAGCTCCGAATGATTCAAATGAATGAACTTTTGCGGTAATATTTTTGTCGCCCATATTTTTCTCCTGTCAAAAAATTCCGGCTGAAAGAGCCGGAAAAATTTACACCAGATAATTTACCGTTTCCGCTTCTCTGCCGTCCTTTATGTATTTTCTCGGACAGCGTCTTGAAACTCCGCAGATTATCTCATAGTTGATAGTATTGCAGATACCGGCTATTTCATCGGGAGAAACAGTGTTTTTCCCGTCAGTGCCGAACAATATTACCTCGTCGTCTACTTTAGCTTCGGGTATACCGGTTACGTCAACCATTATCTGATCCATACATACTATGCCGACAACAGGCGCGTATTTGCCGTGAATCAATACCCTGCCTTTATTTGAAAGCATTCTCGGATAGCCGTCCGCGTATCCGGCGTTGATTGTTGCCACTTTAATAATTTCTTTCGCCGTATATGTAAGTCCGTAGGATATTCCTTCTCCTTTTTTTACCGTTTTAATAAGCGTAATATGACTTTTTAACGTCATAGCAGGTCTGATATTCAATTTGCTTTTGTCCATAGCGTCCGACGGCCATAAGCCGTATAGAAGTATTCCCATCCTTACCATATCGTAGTGCTCGCTGTACTTTGTTATGGCGGCGGAGTTGCATATGTGCTTTATTCCCAAGTCTACGCCCTTTTTTTCGCACAAATCGCAAAAGAAATCAAACAAATTTTTCTGATGAGAAGAAAATTTATCGTTTTCTGTATCGGCGCATGCGTAGTGAGAGAAAACGCCCTCAATTTTTACGAAGGGAAGTTTTGAAATTTCTTTTACGTCGTCTGCCGATTTTTCATCCGGATAGAAACCTATTCTCTTCATTCCGGTGTCGACGGCGATATGAATCTTCGCTTTTATTCCTGTTTCCTTCGCCTTCTCATTCATTTTTTTTGCGTCCGTAAGGGAAAATACCGCCATTGAGACGCCGGCTTTTATCATCTTTTTCATATTGCTTTCATGTGTATATGAAAGCATGATAATGTTGTCTTTTATTCCGGCGTTTCTCAATTCGCACGCTTCGTCGGCTGTTGCGACCGCGAAAAAATCAACCTTTCCAGACAGAAATTTACCGACAGCCACAGCGCCGTGACCGTAACCGTCGGCTTTGATTACGGCGCATGTTTTGGCGTTTCCGGAATATTTTTTCAACTCGGAAAGATTATGTTCAATATTATCTAAATTTATTTGAGCGTATGTTCTTAAATATTCGTTCAAAATTTTCACTTCTTTGAAATTATTGTGATGCGGTTTCAATATTATATGGCCGCGAAAAGCCTTTATATAACAGAAATTGCATGAAATACTACTCTGTACAAAATAATATTATAATTGTTTTTGCCTCGATTGTAAAGATTATATAAAATAGAATTAATGAAAATTATTTTAGTAATTTTTATAAAAACTTGGCTGAATTTTGGAAGAAAAAAAATAATATATCCTAAAAATAATAATTCGGCGGAAAAATACCGCCGAATTAATTATTATTAAGAATTATTCTTGGATTATGATCCGATGCTTACGAAACGTGACAAGAGATTTTTCAATACTTTGAATACTCTCTTGAGAGTGTTGAAGAACTTTTCGATTTTTAAAACAAACGCCGATTTCATCTTGTGTTCCGATGCTTTTACATCGTCTGCGTCACCGGCATAGCTTTCGCTTGATTCAATATTGTCGTTTTTTGTTATAGCGAAATTATCAGCAAGCTCTGTATTGCCGTCGGAATCTACAAAGTACGCGTCGGCGTAAAGCGTATCGCCCGTAATCTGAATGGATGTAAACATAGGCTTCGCCGCAAGTCCGTATTTTTCCGCTCTCGGGAAGTATTCATCGGTTTCGGAAGCGTCAACTGCGTTATAGACCTTGACGCCCGACGTACCGGAGATTAAATACGTAGTTCCCTTAGGACTTACGTCCGCGATATAAGTTTCGCCGTTGTGATTTAATTTGACTCTCTTTGAATCTACGACACTGTTTGAATCAATACTGTATGTTCTCATATATACATGGTCGTGACCTTCAAGAACCAGGTCTATTCCGAGTTCCGGCATAAGTTTGCCGAGCTGCGTCCTCATGGCTTTTACATCCTTGTCCTTAAAATGAGAACCGTTGGAATAAACAGCCTTGTGAGTTGCGACTATGTGCCATTCGGCGTCTGATGAGCCGGCGATATCTTTTTTCAGCCATTCTATCTGTTTGTCCGAAAGAGTGGAATCGGAATTTAAGTCGTTCGCATTCAGAACTGAAACATGTACGTTGTTGTAGTCAAACGAATAGTAGACGCCGGATTTAGTATCCTGTTCCGGAACGTTCGGGAGGTCAAAATAACTTACAGTAGCGTATTTGCCGAAATTTTCATGGTTTCCGGATACGGGCATCAGATAAGTTTTTGTAAGATTATTCGCGCCGGAATCAAACATATTGTGCCATAAAGTTTCGTTTCCGCCGTTGTCAACAAGGTCGCCTGTGTTCAAAACGAATTTTGCATCGGGATAAAGCTTAAACGCCGCCGAAAGAACTTTTTTCCATGTCCTGTCGTACTGCTCTCTGTTTCCCGACTGCGGATCAGACATATGGAAAAATGTAACGGAGTCGGAATTGTCGGCTGTTTCTGTTTCGCATGTTTCCGACCACCAGCCCTTCGACTCGTCGCCGACTCTGTAAAGATATTTCTCACCCGATTTGAGATTCGAAAGCTTTATCGTATGTCTTGTGAGATAGACGTTGTCGTTGAAAAATCCGATAACCGAAAAATCTATTCCGGGAGCCTGATATGTCACCTGCTCGGACGATGCGCTTACGGTAACCGAAGATGTATCGGCATTTGAAACGCCTTTAAAAGATGAATAATCATCCGCGGGATAAATTTCTATATCCGTTCCCGTAACAGTCGATTTTGTAAACCATGTGACAGTAGCTTCCGATGAAGCGTCTTCGCCAATTGTCTCGTTAATCATGGAGGGAAGTCTGTAATTTTCCTTTGTGGCCTCGGGCGTTTCGTAGGCGGATGTATAAGTTGCAAATCTGTCGCCTTTTACCTTAGGATTCGAGTCGTTGATAAAATCGTCAATATCTGTATAAAGTTCGTTCGCAATCTGTTCCCACTGAGAATCAGTCATATATTTAGATATGAACAGCTTGTCGGCAAGATCCCAGAGAGATGTGTAATCTACAGCTTTCAGGCTGAAGAAAGTATCTACAAGATTTAAGTAAGACGTGTCGTCTTTTAAAATCTTTTTCTCTATGTATTTCAGATTTTTCGCGACTATCTTTCCGCCGGTTGTTCCACTGTTGGCAAGTGATTCAAGCCTTACGTCAAGTCTCGCAAGTATGTCGTCTCTTAAAATGTCGTTGTAAACTATATCAAGAAGGAAATTGATAAGTCTTTTTGAAAGATCTCCGTTTTTGAAATTGTCAAGTACATCCTTTTCAAAGGCGTCATTTTCATCTGTTTCATCGCCCAGAGTCCAGTTCAAAACGGCGCAGAGCGCGAAATCTCCGAGTGTTCCTCCTCTTGTCTTTGAACCTATTCCGTATGTGTCGTAATATTTGTCGCAGGGAATATCCGAAAGTTTAAAAGTCATGACTTTTTCGATTATCGGATAAAGAAGATTCATCGTTTCCTGCGGATTGTCTATATACTGCTCGTCAACCTGATTTAAAAGATCCTGCACAAACCAGTTTATGTTGTCGAGAGTAAAAAGATTGATATTGCCGATTTTTATTCCGTCGCCAATGTAAGGGCCTACGTATTTTTTGATGTATGAAGACAAGTCTATGTTGTGGTTGATAAGGAATTGATTTATTCCGCCTTCATCTTTTATTTTCTGAAGAAAATCCTTTAAGTAAGAATCGACAAGAGTATTAATAAACCTCGTCATGTCAGGTCTGCCGTCCGGCGAATTGTTTCCTCCGTAGTTAATACCGAATGACGCGTATTTGAACGGACGGGCATACGTTATGCCGTCGTCGACTATCGGGTGGGCGTAATCACAGTCGCCGAGAGAATAATCCATTGTCGCAACTCCTGTAGATGCGTTTCTCGTCGCCTTGAACTCTCTGAATTCGTTCGGAAAACCTATCATGGAGCCTATCTCGCAGTCGTAGAGAACAGAACCGTTGTCGGCGGTGATTTTATTGATATCGTTTGAATGTTGATGACCCGTAAAAGTGAAATGAATGTTGTGCTCGGCGAAGTTTTCCGCGATAAGATCATAATCCTCAACCGTAAACGCCCATGTAACAGTATGCTCCAACTTCATGTGGGAGTTGATATTGTGATGCATCATAAGCATTACTTCCTGACCTTTTGCCTCGGCTTTGTCAGCCTTGTCGTCTATCCATTTCAAAAGGTCATCCGTAATCATTCCGTCGGTCTTGTGCTCGCCCGATTCGTATTCGCAAGAGTCAACGCAGATAAGGTAGAAATTGCCTGCGAGGTCTACCGTGTAGGAAAGACCTCCTTGAATGGTTCCCTCTGGAGGGGTATAGAAGTCGTCGGCTATGTCGTAGCCTAAATCGGCGTAAATATTTCTGAAATCCTCGGGAGTGGTCATCTTAGTGGAAACTTTTGTCCCCGACGAGAAATCGCAGGCGTCGGAGTTGTTTATATCGTGGTTGCCGTTTATGACTATTACCTGAATGCCCGTATTTTTTTCAAAATTTTCAAGCTTTTCGGCAAGTTCCTTGTGCCCCTGATATTCTCCGTCTTTTGTGAGGTCGCCTGAAATAAGAAGATACTTGGTATCAAGTCCCTCTTCTGATTTGAGAGCGATAGAATCAAGAGCGGCGTCTGTTATGGCTTCCGACTGCTCAAATTCCTTCGATTTCGATGTGCAGAAATCTTTCCATTCCTCACTGTCGCCGCCCGTCAATGATTTCGGATAGAAATGAACGTCCGACATTCCGGCGAAATTCAGCTCGTTTGGATTTTCGTCATCTGCTCCGGCGAATAAAATAAGCGAAACCGATGAAAAAACAAGCAGAACAGAAAGTAATAACGATAAAACTTTTTTTGATGTTTTCATGTCATGAAACCTTTCATCAATAAATTCCTTGACAAAGGCGTTTAAAGTCTTTGTCTTTTGCATAAAAATTGCCAATAAACTATGACTGTTTTTTTATATTATAAATATTATATTTAATTTTATTATTTTTAATTGTAAAAATAGACAAATTAAAAAATAATTTTTTAATAAAAAACGCTCCGACTGTAACAATCGGAGCGCGTATAAAGTGTTTATTAACCTTAATCATGTTAATAATCAAAATCGAAGTTATATGTTTTATTGAACCTGTCAATATAAAATTCCAAATCTTCTAATTTTGCGCAAATTCTCAGAAGAATTCTCGCGTCAAGAGCGTTGACCGAACCGTTTGAATCGATGTCGGCGTATTTCTCCGCATCTTTATTTAATTCTGAAAGCTTTGCGGAAAATCTGAGAATAAGTCTTGCGTCTTCCGCCGATAATTTTCCGTTTCCGTCCACGTCTCCGAAAGAATATTTTTCTTTGTCGACATTTTTTGTCATGCTTTCAGTCTCTGATTTTTCTGTCTCCTCGGCAGTAGTATCGGTCTCATGTGCGGCGGTCGTTTTCTCGGAAGCAGTCTCCGTCTCCGTCGGATTATCCGAGCCTTTTCCGTTAAGTCCGTTGTCGGATATATATTTCGGATAATCAAAATAACATATGTTCAAATCGAGATATTCTGAATCCTGAACGCCGTCAATTTCCGCTTTATCTGTTATCTGCGCCATATCGTATCTTCCGGAATATCCCGTATACCCTCTGTAATCCGCTACCCAAAGTGTCGAGCCGTCCAATGTTTCGTCATCCAGGTAATCGTTCGCCCATGAAGACGACGTATAAACGCCGGGATAATATCCTCTCTTCTTTAAAATATCCAAAGCTTTGCCTGTTGCGTTTCTTATGACGCTTCCGCCTTTTTTCATAAGATAAGTAGATTCGGTGTCAAGGAAAACCGGCATATCCGGTTTGAAACCGTATTTCTCTAAAGTGTCGGCGATGTAATTCGCGGATTTTTCCGCTTCAGACTGATTTACGGCGCTGAAATAAAAGTAAACGCCTACGTGAAAGCCCGCGTTGACTGCGTCAGTATAATTTTCGACGAATTTGCTGTCGATGTAAATTGTTCTGTCGTTTGCGTAATAAACGCCGGCCATTCTTACGATGACGCCGTAAACTCCGCAGTATTTGAGCTTGTCCCAGTCAATATCGCCATTCCATTTAGATACGTCTACAACTGTTTGTTTTGTGTCGTATTTACTGCCGAGAGTATTATGCGTGTCAGAATATTTCATCAGATAATTTGACGAAACATATCCTTCTTTCCCGTTGTATTCGGTTTGCGCCCATCCGTTTTCAATATCGGAAACATATAGGGGAGTGCCGAAAGGTATGTACTCCATAACGCCGCTTGACGTAGTCGGCGCTTCTCTTAAATTCAGATAAGACGCCTTTGAAACTACATAGTTGGTGTTTCTGGAGGCAGATATGGAAAATATGGATAAACAGGAAAAGGATATTGCAAAACTTAGCAGCAGAGTTATGATTTTTTTCATTTGTTCGTCTCCGAAAAATGGGAATTTTTACATTTTTTCTATCTCTGAAACGAGCGCGTCTACGAGATTGTTTTCATCAACTTTTTTTATAATTTCGCCTTTTTTGAAAATGAGTCCCACTCCGTCGCCGCCGGCTATTCCGATATCTGCTTTTTTTGCCTCGCCCGGTCCGTTTACGGCGCAGCCCATAACAGCTACCGTGATATTTTTATCTACATTTTTCAGACGATTTTGAACTTCATCCGCAATTTTGATTAAATCTATTTTCGTTCTTCCGCATGTCGGGCAGGATATAAAATTAATACCTCTTTTTCTTAGGTCGAGCGCTTTTAAAATGTCGAAAGAAGCATATACCTCTTTGACGGGATCCGCAGTAAGAGAAACTCTCATTGTGTCGCCTATTCCGTTTAAAAGGAGAGCGCCTAAACCGGCGGCTGATTTAATTATGCCCATGCGTTCTGTTCCGGCTTCCGTCACACCTATATGAAGAGGGTAGCTGCATTTTTCGGCAATTATTTTGTAAGCTTCAAAGCATTTGGAAACATCCGACGATTTTATTGAAATCACAATATTGTCAAAATCAAATTTTTCGAGAAGTCCGACGTGGTACATCGCACTCTCGGCGAGAGCTTCCGGAGTTGGGGCGCCGTATTTCGCGAGGATATGTTTTTCAAGCGAGCCTGAATTTACGCCGATTCTGATTGGAATGTTTTTCTGTCTGCATATGTCTGCGACTGCTTTCACTTTGTCGTCGGAACCTATGTTGCCGGGGTTTATTCTTATTTTATCAACGCCTGCTTCCGCGCACGCTATGGCAATCTTATAATCAAAATGAATGTCGGCAACTATCGGTACGGACACGTTCTCTTTAAGAAGTTCCACTGTTTTTACACAGTTTAAATTCGGAACAGCCGTTCTGATAATTTCACAGCCGGCTTTCTCAAGCTCTTTTGCCTGATTTACGCATTTTTCGGCGTCTTGAGCCGGAGTATTAAGCATTGACTGGACGGCGACAGGATTATTCCCGCCGATTTTTATATTACCTATTTTTACTTCTTTTGATTTTCTTCTCTCAATCATTTTTTATTACCATCCGAAATTGTATGTTCCGTTGAAAAGATTTCTTATGTCCGAAAATGTTACAATCACCATAAATCCCATGAGCAGCGCGAATCCGATAGCGTGGACAAGTCCCTCTCTTTTAGGAGATACCGGTTTCCCCCTTATCCATTCAATCAGCACGAAGAAAAGTCTGCCTCCGTCGAGAGCCGGTATCGGAAGAAGATTGAACACTCCGATATTTATTGTAATAAGCGCCATTATATAGAATATCGTATCCATCGGTATACCGCCTGACGCCGCGGAACTTGCCGCTTCGGCAACAACAGTCACGGTTCCTATCGGCCCGGACAATTCGTTTAAGCCGTATCTTCCGGTTATAAGATCGAAAAGTGACAGCCATACGAGTCTTGCCAGCGAAATTGTGTCCATAAACGTTGTTTTGATTACGTTCAAAGGAGTTTTTTTGACTCCTACTAAAATAAAGTCAAAAATTATTGTATTTTCGCCGTTGGCAGCTTTTGTCTGCTGAAATTTTACGTTTTTCAGCTCTACGTCTTTTCCGTCCCTTTCGACAATAAAATCATATGTCGCGTCCTCGTCCCTGATAAGGGCGTAATCAATGTCTCTCGAAGAAAAAATATGCTCGCCGTTTATGTTTTTGATTATGTCTCCCTCTTTAAGACCGTATCTGCATGATGTGGCATTGTCGTAAAACGAATGAATCTGTCTTGTTCCGATTAAATCGCCCATACATGTTAAAATCGCCACGAAAATAAGACCTAAAATCAGATTATTTACGGCTCCTGCGGCAAGAATAATAAATTTCTGCCACGGTTTTTTGCTTCCGAAAGCGTTTTCGTCGTCGCTTCCTCCGTCTTCGCCTTCCATAGAAACATATCCGCCGATAGGAAGGCATCTTATCGAATACTGTGTTTCGTTTTTCTTTTTCTTGAAGATGGCGGGACCCATTCCTATGGAAAATTCGTTGATTTTGACTTTGAAAATCTTTCCCCACATGAAATGACCGAGCTCATGAATCAAAATAATGAGCCCGAAAAACAGAATCGCGACTAAAACAGGCCATACCTTAGACCATATTTGTCCTGCCGTGACCGACAAATTTAAAATATTTATCAATGTAATTTATTCCACCCGTAATTTTTTTTTACATTATCGCCTTTTTTTCTTGATTTACTGTTGATTCTTCAGACTAAGCGTCTTACGTTTTCGCGAACCGATTTGTCGATCGAAAAAATATCGTCTGCGTCAAAATCGGATTTGTTTTCTATCAGTTCGGAGGCTTTTTTGATAAGTACGGGTATGTCGGTAAATTTGATTTTTCCTTCTCTGAAAAGACTGTTTGCCTCTTCGTTTGCCGAATTTACGGCGGCCGGCATCAGACCGCCCTCTTTAATCGCATTTTTGCAAATCGATATACATTCAAAGGTATCATAGTCGGGCTCGAAAAATGTAAGTTTACCGAGTGACGCGAGGTCAAGCTCGCCGACCGGAGATTCACATCTGTCCGGGTAAGTCAGAGCGTACTGTATCGGTATTCTCATATCCGGAAGACCTAATTGGGCGATAACCGCATTGTCTTCGTACATTACCGCGGAATGAACTATTGATTCTCTGTGTACTACGATTTTGACCATGTCGTAAGATACGTCAAAAAGCCTGACCGCCTCAATAAGCTCAAGACCTTTGTTGAACATCGAAGCGGAATCTACCGTAATTTTGGCTCCCATTGACCAGTTCGGATTTTTGAGAGCCTGTTTGATTGTGACATTTTCGAGATCCTTTTTTTTCATACCGAAAAACGGACCGCCGGACGCTGTCAAAATTATTTTTTTAAGTCTTCTCTCCGGAGGCTGTCCCTGAAGGCACTGAAAAATAGCCGAATGTTCCGAGTCCACCGGCAGAATGTCAACGCCGTATTTTTTCGCCTCGGCTTTGACTATGTCGCCGCCTGCGACGAGGGTTTCCTTGTTTGCAAGAGCAAGTTTCTTTTTGGAGCGGATGCATGAAAGTGTCGGCTTGAGGCCTGCGAGACCTACTATCGCGTTTACAGCCGTGTCGGCGCCGGAAGACATAATCGCCTCCTCTATTCCGCTTTCACCGCCGTATACCTTTATATCTGTGTCGGCAAGGTTTTCTTTTAGTTTTTTTGCTGCATCCTCGTCGAAAAGAGCGGCAGATTTTACGGATAATTTTCTCGCCTGAAGTTCAAGTTCTCTGTAATTTGAACCGGCGGCTATCGTGTCAACTTTGTATCCCTGTTTTTCGGCTACGTCTATTGACTGTCTGCCTATGGAGCCTGTTGATCCGAGAATTAGTAAAGTTTTTGTTTTTTTCATCTTTTATTAAATTTGTTCAATTATCCATACTGCGAGGTACAGAGAAGGCAGTACGAAAAGCATGGAGTCGAATCTGTCCATAACTCCGCCGTGTCCGGGAAGAAGTTTTCCGAAATCTTTTACTCCGTGATTTCTCTTTATGACGGATGCCGAAAGGTCTCCGAACATGCTGATAACAGACAGAATAACTGTGACTGCGAGAATGTGGTACCATGTGAGAGTGTGGAATGTGAAGAAAAATCTGTCAAAAACAATAAACAGAATTTCACTTACGACTATCGCGCCAAGAATTCCGCCTATTGCGCCTTCAACCGATTTTTTGGGACTGATTTCGGGGCAGAGTTTGTGCTTTCCGAGTTTTCTGCCGACGAAATACGCGAAAATATCCGTGCCCCAAGCGGCGAAGAATGAGTAAAGAATAAGAAATATTCCGGCGTATTTGTCAAATTTTTCGGGATATGAAATATATACGTCTCTCAGGGAAATTAGCATTGACATCGAGACAGGCACGGCGAACGTTGAAAAAAGAGATATTACAGCGTCGGCAAAAGTAGTTTTTGAATATCCGAGCACCATTATTATAAGATAAGCTAACGTATAAATTACGGCAGCCGGCAGTAAAGGAATTTTGTCGGTCAGATGATAATGAAAAAGAAACGGGATTACAGCCGCTGTAATTATTGAAATTACGTAGATTGCTTTATTTCTGCATCCCACGGCGTGAATTATTTCGTAAACGCCTACCGCGGAAATCAGAGCTATCAGAATAGGGAACGGAAGATAGTGCATGAAAATCACGCACGGAATAACTATGCAGGCTCCGATAAGACCTGTCAAAATTCTTTGCTTCATGTTTTTTACCTTTTTTAATTAATATTAAACTCCGCCGAATCTTCTGTGGCGTTTTTCAAAATCAAAAAGAGCCTCGTTCAATGTCTCCTCGGTGAAATCCGGCCATAATACGTCCGAAAACCAAAATTCGGAATACGCCGACTGCCATGTCATAAAGTTGGAAAGTCTCTCTTCTCCCGACGGTCTGATTATTAAATCGGGGTCAGGCATATCCGCGGTATAAAGGTTGTCCGAAATCATTTTTTCTGTGATATCTTCCGGCTTGATTTCTCCGTTTTTGACTTTTTCCGCCAATATTTTTGCGGCTCTCGTAATTTCGGCTCTTCCGCCGTAATTTACGGCGATGTTAAGGAAAAATTTGTTCTTGTCTTTCGTGTGATTCTGAACGTATTCTATAAGCCCCTGAAGCTCCTCGGGAAGCTTTGTCTCATCGCCGAAAAAGCTTATGCGAACTCCTTTTTCCTCGTTTTCCTTTTCCTGCGAAATCGCCCAGTCGAGGTACTCGTCAAAAAGCTCCATAAGAGCGTGTACTTCTTTTTGCGGTCTTTTCCAGTTCTCGGTGGAGAACGCGTATACTGTCAGATATTTTATTCCTATCTTTTGACAGTAATCGGCTGTTTTTTTGAAAACGCGCGCGCCTTCCTTATGACCGGCAGAACGTTCAAGACCTCTTTTTTCCGCCCAGCGTCCGTTTCCGTCCATAATTATTCCGAGATGCTCGGGCAGAATGTCAAAATGAGGCAGTTTAATTTCTTCGCTCATAATTTTTTCCTTCTCAATGAATATAAACCCGGACATAATAGTTCGGGCTGTAAAATTATACGTTGAAAAATCAGATTTCCATTAGCTCGGCTGATTTCTTCTCGGCGATTTCTTCGATTTTCTTGATGTAATCGTCGTGAATATCCTGAACCTTTTTTTCTCCGTCTTTCTGGTCGTCCTCGGTAATTTCATTGTCTTTCTGCATTTTCTTAACCTTGTCGACCGAATCGCGGCGAATCTGTCTTATTGCTATTTTAGCCTGTTCCGCTTCCTTTGAAACTTCCTTTGAAAGCTGTTTGCGTCTTTCCTCTGTCAGAGCGGGGAAAGCAAGGCGAATGCATGTGCCGTCGTTCTGAGGATTAATTCCGAGGTCGGATGCCTGAATAGCTTTTGTTATAGGAGTCAGAGCCGTTCTGTCCCACGGCGTGATTATTAATGTTCTCGCGTCCTGATTTGCGATAGAAGCCATCTGATTTATCGGCGTGGGTGTTCCGTAGTATTCCGCTTCAATTCTGTCAAGAACTTTTGCGGAAGCTCTGCCGGCTCTTATCGTGTCAAGGTTTGACTGGAGGGAATGGATTGTTTTTTCCATTCTCTCTTTTGTCTCGGTATATAAATCTTTAAGTTCCATATTTTTCCCTCCTGAAATTATGAATTGGTTTCTGTCAGTCCTGAACTATTGTTCCGATGTCCTCGCCTTTTACGGCTCTTACAATATTTTGCGGGTCGTTTAAATTGAATACAAGTATTGGAATGTTATTGTCCTTGCACATTGCTGCCGCCGTGGAGTCCATTACGCCTAAGCCCTGTTCTACGATTATCGCATGTGTCAGTGTGTCGAATTTGACGGCGTCGGGATATTTGTTCGGGTCTTTGTCGTAAACTCCGTCAACGTTCGTAGCCTTCAGCATTATGTCGGCGTTGATTTCCGCCGCTCTGAGCGATGCGGCGGTGTCTGTGGAGAAATAAGGCATTCCCGTCCCGCAGCCGAAAATTACAACTCTTCCTTTTTCAAAATGATGTATAGCTCTTAAACGTATGTAAGGTTCTGCTATCTGTTTCATCTCAATCGCGGTCTGAACTCTTACCTCTACGCCAAGCTGCTCCAGAGTATCCGCAAGAGCGAGGGAGTTCATAACTGTTGCGAGCATTCCGATGTGGTCTGCTCTCGCTCTGTCCATATTGCCTGACGAGCGGCCTCTCCAGAAATTGCCTCCGCCCACGACTATACCGACCTGAACGCCTAAATTGTTGACGTCTCTTATCGCTTCGCATATAGGTTCGACCGTATCGAAATCAATTCCCGTTTTTTTATTTCCGGCTAAAACCTCGCCCGATAATTTCAGCAATATTCTTTTGTATTTAAACTGCTGTTCCAAAATTAAAACCCGCTCCTCTCAAAAATTATCATCAGATATATTTTGCCGCAAATTGAGTTCCGGCTTTTTTCATTCCTATTATAAACAATTAAAGCGGAAATTTCAATAAATTATAAAAAATTATACATATCGCCTGCATAAAAATTGTTAAAAAATTATCGCACAAAAAATTTTTCCGATTCCGTAAAGATCTGCGCCGGAAAAAACAAGCGGATAAATATAAAATTTATTGACTAATTATATCTGAAAAATTATAATATTAAAGATATTTTTAAACTGTAAAAGACGGATTTTTTTTTCGACCGGCTGAATACAAAATATTGATTTTTTATTTATTATGACGGAGATAATCTCAAATGCAGGAAAATTTTTATAAGATTGATTCAATACTTTCTAATATAATAAAATCGTACCCTATTGACGCCGTGGGCTATGTTCCGATAAAAAGCGGACATATCAACTCCACTTACAAGCTGATAGGTGACGACGGTAAAAATTTTCTGCTTCAAAAAATCAACACTTATGTCTTTAACCGTCCGGAAGAGCTGATGGATAATATCATCAGAGTTACATCGCATCTCAGAAAAAAAATCGCTGCCGAGGGCGGAGATCCGTCGAGAGAGACGTTGACCGTTGTAAAAACAAACGACAATAAAAATTTTGTCCGTGCAGACGATGACACTTTTTGGAGAGTCTATAATTTCATAGAAAATACCGAAAGCTATGACAAATCAAACGAATTTCTCTTCAAAAAAACAGGCGAGGCTTTCGGAAAATTTCAAAGCGATCTCTCTGATTTTCCGATAGACACGTTGTTTGACACTATTCCGGACTTCCACAATACTCCCAAAAGATTTGAAAACTTTAAAAAATCCGTTGAAAATAATTTATCGGGAAGAAAAGACAGATGCCTTGACGAAGTGAATTTTGTCCTTGAAAGAGAAAATATCTGCCCTCAAATAGCATCCTTGATTTCCGAGGGAAAAATACCTCTGAGAGTCACGCACAACGACACGAAACTTAACAATGTAATGTTCGACAAAAATACGATGGAGCCGGTTTGTATTGTGGATCTCGATACCGTTATGCTGGGCAGCGTGCTGTACGATTTCGGCGACGCCGTAAGGTTCGGAGCGAATACCGGCGCGGAGGATGAAAAAGATTTGGATAAGGCGAATTTCAGCATCGATTTGTTCAAAGCCTTTACCGAGGGATATATGTCAAAGGCAAAAGAATCGCTTACCCCGACCGAGATTGAAATGATACCTTTTTCGTGTATTCTTATGACTTATGAATGCGGCATGCGTTTTCTCGGCGATTATATCGACGGCGACAAATATTTTGCTACCTCATACCCCGATCATAATCTTGTAAGGGCGAAGGTTCAATTCAGATTAGCGAAGCAGATGGAAGAAAATTTATTAGAAATGAAGCGGATCGTAAAGGGGATTTGCGAACCGTAGTCAGGGTGGTAATTTTTGGAAACGATAAAGGATAAACAACAGGTAACTGTCGGTTATCAGGCTAAATCTTATCTGTATTTCGGTATTGCCTCTATCATGCTCGCCTGCAATGCGATAGGAGAGAGGTTTTTAAACGATACGGATATTTCGGACGGTCTGAGAATGGTTTTCATCGCTGTATCGCTTGTGTTCTACATTGCTTCTTATGTTTTCAGCATCAAAGGATTTTCCGTTTTTTCCAGAGCATGCAGGCTTACGGAGACAAACGACTGCTATTACCTGGGCAGAAATTTGAAAATTCTTTCGTTCATCAGCTTATTGGTGACGTTGATTTGCGAATTTCTGACTATAATTTTTTACATCCTATTGAGACAGTACGCCGGACGTATGCTTACTTCCGACGAGACGGTTGCGTCTCAGAATATTATGATTATTTCCGGAATAGTCGTAATTGTCATGCAGATTTGTTCGCTGTCCAGCCTTTATATCATTTTCTTTCTGAAAAACAGAAGGCTCGTTTCCGTCAAATCGTTCAGAGACTTTTCGCTTTTTGCGGGAATACTTCTCACCGTTCAGCTTATAATAGGAATAATTTCGAGAGTATTCGCTATTTCCGGTCAGAATATTTCTTTCCTGTCTGATTTTTCTATGATACTTCAGATAATAAAATATCTCATAATGATAATTTATTTCTTTTTCGGCAGAAATCTCGCTCAGACAAACGCGAATTTCGCAAAAGTTGAAAATACCGATTATGATAAGTCAAAATCAGACGCATGGCTTGAAAATTAATTTTTTTAAAAAATTTTCCCGCTCATTTCAAACGAGCGGGAATTTATTTTTTATTTTTTCAGAAGTGAAGACGCATCCTTATCGAGTATTACATGTACGTTTGGATGGTTTTGAAGTATTGACGCGGGACATGACGGCGAAACGGGACCTTCTATCATATTTTTCACAGCCTCCGCTTTGTTAAAGCCGTAGGCCATCAGAATAATCTCCCTTGCCTTCATAATGTTTTTAATTCCCATCGTCACGGCGTATTTCGGAACGTCGGATTCTTTTTCAAAAAATCTTTTGTTCGCCTCAATCGTACTTTCCGTCAGTTTTACCTTGTAAGTTCCTTCGGTGAATTTATCGGAAGGCTCGTTAAATCCTATATGACCGTTTCGCCCAATCCCGAGGAATTGAATATCTATTCCGCCGGCGTCGTCTATTTCTCTGTCATATTCACGGCAGAATTTTTCAATATCGGCAGGATTTCCGTCCGGGATATGAATGTTTTCGCTGTCGATATCGACTTTGTCGAAAAGGTGCTCGTGCATAAATGTGTAATAGCTGTTTTTGTCGTTCTTAGGAAGTCCTACATATTCGTCGAGATTATATGTTTTTACATTTTTAAATGAAATTTCTCCGTTTTTATATCTCTTTATAAGCTCGTTGTAAGTTGTTATGGGAGTGTCTCCCGTCGCAAGACCGAGAACGGGAAATTCCTTTGACTTCATTACATTTTCGATGATGTCGGCAGCGTAAATTCCCATCTGTTCTTTTGTCTCAAAAATTTTGACTTCCATATTTTCTCCTCTTTTCTGAAAAAAAATATATCTTGTTTGAAACTTTAGTTTAACATTTATTCAGGTTTATTTCAATACTGTTAACAGAATATACGAAAATATTTATTTAAAAGTCCTCTATCCTCCGACTTTACAAAAAATGATAAAAGCGGCTTCGCATAAAAAAACGAAACCGCACTTATAATTTATGTACTATTATTTTGTTCCGAAAATTCTGTCTCCGGCGTCGCCGAGTCCCGGAACTATATATCCGTTCTCGTTCAATTTTTCGTCCATTGCGGCGCAGAAAATATCAACGTCGGGGTGTGCCTTGGAAAGGGCGTCTATTCCCTCGGGAGCCGCTATGACGCACATGAACTTGATTGATTTCGGCTCTCTCTTTTTTATCTGCGTGATTGCGTCAACTGCGCTGCCGCCTGTTGCGCACATAGGATCTACAAGAAGAACGTCTCTTTCCGAAATATCCTGAGGAAGTTTGCAATAGTATTCGACAGGCTCAAGAGTTTCGGGATCTCTGTAAAGACCTATATGACCTACTCTTGCCGACGGAATCATTTTCAGTACGCCGTCGACCATTCCTATTCCCGCTCTTAAAATGGGTACTATAGCCATTTTCTTGCCGGCAAGTTTTTTTGTGGTAGCCGTTCCTATGGGCGTTTCCACTTTCGTATCTACAAGCGGCAGATCTCTTGTAGCCTCGTATGTCATAAGCATTGCGATTTCACCGATTATCTCTCTGAAATCTTTGCAGCTTGTGTTTTTATCCCTCAGTATTGTGAGTTTGTGTTGAATCAAAGGATGCTGAATAATTTCTATTTTTCCCATTTTTTAAAGTCCTCCCGATGGAAAATAATATTTGGCTTTTAGTATTATACTATTCGATGAATAAGTTTACAAGTAAAAAGCGAATCGATTTTAAAAATAATCAATTCGCTTAAATATGTCAATTTTTCTTTTCTATTTCCGTTATGAGGTCAACTCTTCTCTGATGTCTTCCGCCCTCAAATTCGGTGTCGATGAAAAGGTCTACGAGTTCGTCGGCAAGACCTGCGCCTACAACTCTCGCGCCGAGGCAAAGAACATTGGCGTCATTGTGCGCTCTCGTAAATTTAGCGGAAAAACAATCCGAGCAGGCTGCGGCTCTGATTCCGTTTACCTTATTTGCGCAAATAGACATACCTATACCTGTTCCGCAGCAGAGTATTCCTCTGTAACATTCTCCCGATGTGATTTTTCCGCAGAGTTTTTCGGCGTAAACGGGGTAGTCGCAAGATTTCGTGTCGTAAGTTCCCACGTCCTCGTATTCGAGTCCTCTTTCGTCAAGATGCTTTTTTATTTCCTCCTTCAAGGGGAAACCGGCATGATCCGAACCTATTACAAGTTTCATATCTGCTCCTTTCGCAATATAAAATATATTTTTTAAATTTTATTTTCTTCTGATTTTTTTCTGAGCATTCTCTCTGCCTGAGGCGGTCTCAGATAAACCGGTTCAAGCTTCCCGGATTCAACGAAATCGTCTTCTCTGTCATTTGCTATAAGACAAGCAGACGACGCCCTTTGAAATTTCAGCTCGGGCGAGCATATAAATAAATCGTCCACTTTGCCGATTAAGTAGTTGTATGAAATATCCGCGCCGTCTCCTATCAGTATTTTTTTGCCTGAAATCAAAGAAAGCTCTCTTCCCAAATCGTCGAGACTTATCGCCCTGTCCTCTGTAATTCTGCTGACGGAAAAATCGAACGAAAAGAAATTGGCGTTATACACCTGATTTCTTCTCGCGTCCATAACAGATACGATAGTGGCGTCCGAATTTATAAGCGGATATGCTATCGCCTCAAGAGTCGAAACGGGACAGCATTTTATGTTGTTTTTAAAACATATTCCTTTTGCTGTCGCTATTCCTATTCTGACCCCGGTAAAAGACCCCGGACCGCATGTGACGGCTACTGCGTCCGTGTCATCTACAGATAAACCGGTGTTATTGTAAAGATTTTCTATAATCGGCATTAAAGTGACGGAATGAGTGAGTCCGGAATTTAAAAAAGTTTCTCCTATTATCTTTCCGTCTTTGGAGACAGCCGCCGATACGGATTTCGCGGAGGAATCGATTCCGAGTATTACCATCTTCCGCCTCCGTCTATAATAAATTTTCTTCTGTTTTCTCCGAGCGGCTCAATATTTACATTTATCAGGTTTATTGATCCGTCGTCAACAGCCTCTTCGATGTTTTCGCTCCATTCGATGAAAATTATGCTGTCGGAATCGAGATAATCGAAAAATCCAGTCGAATAAAGACTGTCCCATGAATTTACTCTGTACATATCGAAATGATATACGTGAAATCCGTTAACGGTAATTCCGTAGTCGTTTACAATAGCGAATGTTGGACTTGTCACAGGCAGTTTTACGCCTAATTTTTCGCACGCGTACCTTGTAAAAGTCGTTTTGCCTGCTCCGAGGCCTCCTTTAAAAGCGACGACGTCGCCGCCTTTCAGTTTCGACGCAAAATCATATGCGATAGATTTCGTGTCACTTTCTTTTTCGGAAATATAAACTTTCATAAAAAAACATAATATACTTGAAAAAACAGAGTTATGACTGTATAATATTTATTATTGATTATATATAAAAAATTAAAGTATAATAATATCAATAAAAACTAAAGTTCAGGTTTATATCGGATTTGAAAAATATTATATCACATATAAAAAGTTTTATCAAGCAGACCGATAACTTTTTGCTTTTGATATGCATAGCGCTTTCAACTGTCGGAATACTTTCGGTTCAGTCGGCGACGCTTGTAAATTCCGGCTCATCCGTGCCGAAGGGGCTTACAAGAGACGCCACGGTAATGCTTCTTGCCGTAGTTATCGGAATAGTTCTCGCGATATTGATTTCCTGCGTAAATTATGATTTTATGATAAGGCTTTGGCCGCTTATAGGGCTTATATGCATGGGGCTTGTCGCGCTGACTTTGATTATCGGCGTCGGCCCGTCCGCGAGGTCTGACGCGAGAACATGGATAAGGCTGGGCGGTTCCGGTCTTTACTTTCAGCCGTCGGAACTTTGGAAAGTCGGATTTATTATCACATTCGCGTCGCATCTTGACAATGTAAAGGACAGGCTCAATAAATTTTCGACATTTATCGTTCTCTGCATTCACGGCGCAATACCTGTCGCGCTTGTAACGATAAGCGGCGATATGGGTTCGGCTCTCATATTTTTTATGATGTTTGTGATAATGATGTTCGCGTCGGGCGTTCATCTGAGATATTTTGCTTTAGGAGCGGCCGTCGGCATCGCGTCTATATTTCCTCTTTGGAATTTTGTTTTTTCCGATATTCAGAAGGACAGAATTTTAGCGCTCATTAATCCCGAATCATATCCGGATATAATATATCAGCAGGAACAGGGACTTAAAGCTATTAAAAGCGGCGGATTTTTCGGAGCCGGTCTTTTCAAGGGATATTACACTCAGAACGGTCTCATACCCGAAGGCGAAAACGATATGATACTCGCGACAGTCGGAGAAGAGCTCGGACTTGTCGGATGTATAGTTGTGTTCGCGCTGTTTTTTATCCTCGTTTTCAGAATTGCTTCTGTCGGAAGAAAATCAAAAGATTCCGTAGTAAATATTATAGCTGCGGGGGCCGCTGCGATGATAGCGTCTCAGGTTATTATCAACGTCGGCATGGTGCTTGAAATTTTCCCTGTAATCGGAATAACTCTTCCTTTTTTGAGCGCGGGCGGTTCTTCAAACCTCTGCATTTACCTTGCGATAGGTATCGTGATGAGCTTAAGGCGTCATACAATGGCTAAAGACATCACCGGTATTAGGCTTCAGAGAGGGAGCTTTTCGAGCTGATGAAAGATGAAACGGAATTTTTAAAAAAGAGATTTTCAGAGCTCAGCGTCAGAGCTTTTGAAAGAAACGTATGGGAATATTCCTCATTCCTCAATTTGGAGGAACAATCCGTTTTAATGTCGTCTGTTCCCGACAATATGTATTTTCTTTACGGAGGGTACACGGAAGCGGAGAGGAAAATCGCCGTTTTCGGAGACAGAGAAGAGTTTGGCTACGACCCGGCTTTCCCTGTTAAAATTATAAAGTTCACGCCGGTGAATATGAAATTTTCTGATAATCTCACACACCGCGACGTTTTGGGTTCTGTTATGTCCTTAGGAATTGAGCGAAAAACAGTGGGAGATATTTTAATTTATGAAAACACGCCGTATGTATTTGTGCTGGATGAAATTTCAAACGCCGTTCTCGAACTGAAAAAACTTAAACACACATCTGTAAAAGCCGAAATCTGCTCTTTCGTTCCCGAACAGGCCGTACCGAAAATAACAGAAAAAGAAGTTACCGTGTCGTCACTCAGATTGGACTGCCTTGCCGCCGCGGTTTTCGGATTGTCGAGAAAAGAAGCTTCCGATTTATCAAAGAACGGCAGACTGTTTGTCGATTCCGCAGAAAAAATCAATCCGTCGTTTGAAGTGAAGGAAGGCAGTATAGTGTCAGTCAGAGGAAAGGGAAGATTTAAACTTTTATCTGTAAACGGATTAACTAAAAAAGGCAGATTGAAAATTACCGTCGGAACATATAGCTGATATTTTTACAAAATCAATTTTATGAAAGGAAAATCACATGCCCGGAAAATATTCCGTGTCACTCGGAAAGATAATAAAAGACAATCAGTTTGAAACGCTTTATACGCCTGATGATCCGGATAACATATATATAAGCTCAAAGGACGTAAACAGACCCGGACTTATGCTTTCGGGTTATTCGGATTACTTTGATTCGGAAAGAATAGATATTTTCGGACTTACGGAAATTTCGTATCTCAGAGGGTTGTCTCCCGAAAAAAGAGAAGATTCATATGAATGTTTTTTCTCCGCGAGACCGGCGGCTCTTCTTATTACGAGGAGTCTTGAAACGGTAGGCAATATGATGGAATACGCCGAAAAATATTCGGTACCTGTTTTGAGAACGTCCGAACAGACTTCTGCCGCAATGGCCGCATTGATTTCATATCTCGGCGTAGAACTTGCCGACAGGATAACAAGGCACGGAGTTTTGGTTGAAGTATCCGGGGAAGGAGTTCTGATTGTAGGCGACAGCGGAGTCGGAAAATCAGAGACTGCGGTCGAATTGATAAAAAGAGGTCATAGACTTATCGCGGACGACGCGGTCGAAATAAGGCGGGTTTCAAATAAAACTCTCGTAGGTCAGGCTCCCGACAATATACGGCATTATATTGAGGTCAGAGGCGTAGGAATAATAAACGCGAGAACTATATTTGGTCTCGGCGCGGTAAAACTTTCTGAAAAAATCGATATGGTCATACGACTTGAGCAGTGGGCTCCTGAAATGGTCTACGACCGCATGGGGCTTGAAGAAGACTATATAAATATCCTCGGCATACATGTTCCCGCCACCGTAGTTCCCGTAAAACCCGGAAGAAATCTCGCTATAATAATTGAGACTGCGGCTTTAGTCAACAGGCAGAAAAAAATGGGATATAACGCCGCCAAGGAGCTTATGACAAGCCTCGGCATGGATGATTATTATCCAGAACAGAAGGAAATAGAGCATTGGAGTCTAGACGGCTCGTCAGGCGATTATTATTAAATAATAAATAATTTATAATCAAATTTTTATTTTTCGGAGGAAAAAATTATGTTCAGAATCGGAATAGATCTGGGAGGAACAAACATCGTGTCCGCTGTTGTGGACGAAAACTACAACATCATTTCAAAAGGCAAAAAGAAAACATACAATGAAAGACCGGCTTCTCAGATATTCGACGATATAGCGGAGTCTGTAAGAATTGCAGTCAAAAACGCTGATATAACGTTGAACGAAGTCAAATCTATTGGAATCGGCACTCCGGGCTCCGTAAACAAGGCGAAGGGAGTTATAGATTACGCAAACAATCTCGGATTTGACAAGGTCCCCGCTTATCAGATGCTTTCCGAAAGGCTCGGCTATGACAAAATATTTATAGACAACGACGCCAACTGCGCCGCTTTAGGCGAAGCTGTCGCAGGCGCCGGAAAAGGGTCAAAGGATTTTATCGCCATTACTCTCGGCACCGGAATAGGTTCGGGAATTGTATCAAACGGCAAACTTGTGACAGGCGTAAATTATGCGGGCGCGGAGATGGGTCATACCGTAATAATCGCCGGCGGCGAGCCTTGCACATGCGGAAGAAGAGGATGCTGGGAAGCTTACGCCTCCGCTACGGCTCTTATCCGCGACACAAAAAAGGCGATGAAGGAAAATCCTTTTACGATTATGTGGGATATGGTAGATAACAATATAGACGATGTAAACGGAAAGACTGCGTTTGACGCCATGAGAGCCGGAGACCCTGTAGCGACAGCCGTTTGTCAGAAGTACATCTACTATTTGAGCGTCGGAACGATAAATATTGTCAATATATTCCAGCCTGAAAAAATCTGTTTCGGCGGCGGCATCGGTCACGAGGGTGAAAATATTCTCGCTCCTCTCAGAAAGATAGTCGCATCGGAAAGATACTCGAGACATTCTGAAAAACAGACGATTATCTGTGAAGCCGAACTCGGAAACGACGCCGGAATAATAGGAGCCGCTCTGCTTGACGAATAAAAAGATAAAAATTTGTACGAACGTAAGTTTTTATGAATACAGACGCTTCTATTGTTTTAAGCCTTGAAAAACTTGGCTTAACCGTTAAATTAAACGAGGATATGTCTTGCCATACCACTTTTAAAGCGGGCGGCAGAGCCGAATACTTCATTTCCGCGAAAAACCCCGAATCTATCTACGGCGCCATAAAACTTGCCGAAAAAGAAAATATAGATTATTTCATCCTCGGCAAAGGTTCCGATACACTTTTCAGAGACAGCGGGTTTAACGGATTTGTGATTTCAACCGCTCAGTTTATGACAGAAATCAAAGTTTCCGGAAATATAATAAAGGCTCAGGCAGGCGCTTCTCTCGCGCATCTTTGTATGACGGCGTGCGAAAACTCTCTTACGGGACTTGAATTTGCCTACGGAATACCGGGATCTGTCGGCGGCGCTGTTTTTATGAACGCCGGAGCGTACGGCGGAGAGATGAAAGACATTATCAAATCAGTAACATACCTCGATAAAGACGGCCGGATTATCACTAAGAACAGAGGCTCTCTCGATTTGTCATACCGCCATTCGTTTTTTTCTGATAACCCCGGCTGCGTGATAATTTCCTGCGAGGTGGAGCTCAAAAAAGGAGTTCAGAGCGAGATTAAAAGCAAAATGGACGATCTCACAGAAAGACGCAGATCAAAACAGCCGCTTGAATATCCGAGCGCCGGAAGCGCGTTCAAACGTCCGGAAGGGTATTTCGCGTCAAAGCTTATAGATGACTGCGGACTCAGGGGCGTTTCTGTGGGAAATGCGCAGATATCGGAAAAGCATACCGGATTTATTGTCAACAAAGGCGGCGCGACTGCCGATGATATAATCGGACTTATCAAACTTGTTCAGAAAACTGTTTTTGAAAAAACAGGAGTCAGACTTGAACCGGAGATTAGAATAATTCCGGCTTAAATAGGTGTCAAATGTCATTTTCAGGCGAAGTAAAAAAAGAGTTATGCTCTTTGATAAATGAAAAAGACTGCTGCCGCAGGGCGGAAGCCTACGGAATGCTTTTTTTCGGAAAATATTTTGACAAAAATTCCATGGGAATACTGTCGGATTATGAATTTGTCGCAAAAAAATACGCGGAGGAAGTCTACAATCTGACGGGATTCAGACCTGAAGTGGGTCAGACTGACAAAGGCAGCTACAAAGTCAGGATAAAAAACAGGGACGAAATCAGGCTTATTTTAAATGAACTCGGATATTCCGGAAATGAAGCCGTTCTGAAATTTCAGAAGAACAACTTGGAAAACGACTGCTGTGTAAGGTCGTTTTTGAGAGGCGCTTTTATTTCGTGCGGAATAGTCGCGGACCCTGAAAAAAGTTTTCATTTTGAATTTTCCGCGTCGTCGAAAGTAAAGTCAGACGCGCTGATAAAAATGCTTGAATCTTTGAAAAAAAGTCTTGACGGTCAGATTTCCGAACCTCTCGTTTCTTCAAGAGGCGGAGTGAGACTTGTATACTACAAAAAGAAAAACGACATAGAAAATATTTTAATAGCTATGGGCTGTCAAAACGCGGCGCTTGAATTTATAGACAATGAAATTATCAAAGTCGTAAAAAACAACGCCAACAGAGCGGCCAACTGCGATGCGGCAAATATAAAAAGAACAATCGAAGCGTCTAAAAAACAGACTAAGGCTATAAATATTTTAAAGCGAAAAGGCAAGTTTGACACTCTGCCGGAGGAATATAAGCGAACAGCCGAAATCAGACTCGAAAGACCGGAGGCTTCTCTCTCCGAGATAGGCAAATCGCTTGAAAAACAGGTTTCGCCTGCCACAGTCAGTTACAGATTAAATAAGATAGTAGAACTTTCGGAAAAATAAAATATTATACGGAGCAATAAATGGACTTAGACAGCAAGAAACATCCGCTTATAAACGACCAAGTTACGAAAAAAAGATGGAATACTATTGTAATGGTGCTTTACTATATAATGTATATAGCGCTTTTCTATATATTCGCGAAATATCTTCTTCTTCCTCTTTTTCCGTTTCTGTTCGCGTTTTTTATAGCGTATATTCTCCAGAGGCCTATTCACGCGCTTGAAAAAAAGAAATTGCCAAAAAAGGTAACGTCGGTTGTACTCGCGCTTCTTGTCTACGCCGCTGTTCTCGCTCTGATAGCAGTTATCGGTTACGCTGTATACAGCAGAGTACGTGATTTTATTCCGTCCGCTTCGGGCGATTCGAGCACTTTGTCCGGCATAGTTAAAACAATCAAAGACAACCTTCTGGCATCCGACCTTTTTTCAAAACTTCCCGAAAATATAGTGAAAAGCATATCCGGCTGGTTTGATTCTTTTCAGACGTCTTTGAAAAGCGAGGGCGCCGTTTCCGCATTTATTGAAAAATTCGGAAGTTTTTCCGAAAAAATCAAGAGCGCTATTACATCTGTTCCCACAATGCTTATCTCGTCAGTCATAGGAATAATAGCCACATGTTTTATAACAGTCGGATTTGACGATATAAAAGCTTTTATAAAAAGGCAGTACAAAACAGAAGAATCTCTTAATAAGGCGAGGACTACAAAGCGCGTACTCACCGTTTCACTCGGAAAGATAATCAGAGCGTACCTCCTTATTATGCTTATTACAGGAAGCGAAGTCGCCGCGGGGCTTATAATATTGAGTGCTGTAGGCATTTACGACGGCGGAAATATCGCGGCGATAGCAATCGGAACCGCGATAATCGATATAATACCTGTACTCGGCACCGGAACGGTTTTAATACCGTGGGCGATTTACGAGGTTATTATCGGCAATTACGCCATGGCTCTCGGTCTTATAATAATGTATGTTATAATTACCGTTGTCAGACAGTATATAGAGCCAAAGCTTGTAGCGTCTCAGGTCGGTATGTCGCCGGTTGTGTCTATTTTAGCAATGTATATTGGCGCGAGATTTTTCGGCATTCTCGGTTTTTTCGTCGTTCCGCTCACATGTATTGTCATTAAGTTATTAAACGATGAGGGAGTTTTGCATATGTTCAAGACTAAAGATATGGAATTGAAAGAGCTTGCCGCCGAAAAATCTGAAGCGGATAATGAAAACGGCTCTGATATTGCCGAAAATTAGAAAACGAGAGATTTTTTGAAAATAATCGTTGATAATATTTCATTCCGCCGATAAAATAAATCGGAAAGGAAAACATAAAATTTTTCAGAAAGGTCATAATTTTTATGGAGAACAGGACAAAAAGGACGTTGATTGCGTCTGCGGCAGGTTTCGCGGCAGGTCTTGACGCGGTCAGAGCCGCTAAATTTAAACCGAAGAAAAAAGAATACCCCGCGCTGCCGGAAGAAAATGTCAATGTAGAAAGATACACCGAGACGCTTCAGGCAGCTATCAGATGCAAGACTATTTCCAATATTGATATGAGCAAGATGGATAAAAACGAGTTCATCAAGCTTCATAATCTTTTGAGAAAACAGTATCCTTTAATGCATGAAAAGCTGAAAGTCGAGGATATAGGTTTTGCCGCACTTCTTTACACATGGGAGGGAACAGACCCTTCTCTGAAACCTATAGCGCTTTTAGGTCATCAGGACGTAGTTCCTATCACAGACGGCACTCTCGGCGACTGGAAGCATCCTCCTTTTGACGCTGTTATTGACGACGGCGTTTTGTACGGCAGAGGCGCGATAGACATGAAAAATCATCTTGTCGGCGTCTGCGAAGCTGTGGAGACGTTGCTTGAGGAAGGCTTTACTCCTAAGAGAACTGTTTATCTCTGCTTCGGCTGCAATGAGGAAATTGTAGCCTCTCCCGAATCTCAGGCAGAGCTTATTTCAAAGACTCTTGAATCAAGAGGCGTTGAACTTGAATCGCTTCTCGACGAGGGCGGCGGACTTCTTAATATGAAAATACCCGGCGTTATAGATAAAAATATCGTAGGAATAGGTATTGGAGAAAAGGGAAACGTCGAATTCAGAATTACCGTTCCGGGCGACGGCGGTCATTCTTCGGCTCCTCCGAAACATACGGCGGCAGGAAAACTCGCTGATGTAATAAAGGATATCGAAAATCATCCGTTCCCCGTAAGAGTAAGCCCCGAAATCAAGAATGTCATAAAAATACTCTGTGAAAACGTCGAATTTCCCGTAAGACTTCTTACCGTAAATTACAAGGCTCTTATGCCCGCGATAGTTCTCGCTATGGCAAATATCAAAGGTGCGTCGTCTTTAATGAGAACAATGCAGGCTGTCACAATGCTTGAGGGAAGTCCTCAGTTCAATGTTCTTCCCAAAAACGCCACAGCCGGCGTAAATTTCAGAATAATTCCCGGCGAGCATGTTTCCGACGTTGAAAAGCATCTTCGCAAAGTCATAAAAAATAAAGACGCTGTTATTGAATTTAGAGGAGGCAACGAGCCGAGTATTATTTCTCCTACAGATTCGAGGACGTTCAATCTTATTTCCGACCTTGTCGGCTCTATGAGCGACAGAAACGTAATTGTGCCGTTTATTGTAATGGGCGGAACGGACGCGAGACATTATCAGAATATCTGTTCGCAGCTTTACAGAATTTCTCCTTTCCAGATGGATTTTGAAATAGTCTTCACATCACACGGAACGAATGAGCGGATTCCTGTCTCATCATTCCATGACGGAGTCGCTTTTTTTAAGAGATATATCAGAAAGCTTTCTTCCGAATAAAATTATATATTAAACAGTCGGATTTTTTTCCCGGCTGTTTTTATTTTCCACGGAACAGAAATTTTACAATAATTTGACAGAAAAAATAATTTGTTAATAATTTGTTCATATTAGTTTAATAAAAACAGAACATTTTCAAGTTTCAGTTAAGATTAATAGAGTATAGTTTAATCAAGATAAAGATGAAGCAAGCGATAAACCTATTCAATATTTCTTAGAGCTTTAAAAGATTTTATCAACGTCATTTATGAAGAATATGCACCTCTCTTCATAAAAGATACAGGTAAGAAAAATAAAGTTTCAAAGTTTTGTTTCATTAATGTCTTGCGTCCAAAATTTTAGATTACACCTTAAGTCTTTATAATGCAAATCCCCTCTAACACAAGATTAACGCCCAGTGACTGCCGGGCGTTAATTTTGTATAAGCGGCTTTTTATAATCGCTATTGAAATCGTGTTTATACAATGTTAAAATTTAGTGAGTATAATTTATCAAAATGAAGAAGTACGTAAATCTTCATTGCAGAATATTTTTAAATATTTTTAATTGTTATTTTTGAGTCATGAAAAATCAGCCTTATCCGTTATATGAATTGCCTGTTATCACCGATTTAAAAGATATGGTGGTAAAGAGGGCGGAAGAAACACCGGACGAAATATGTTTTACTTTTCCCGTATCGAGAGATGTGACGGGTGAGAAAACGTGCAAGGAATTTTTAGACGATATTAATGCGCTCGGCACAATGCTGTATTCTCTCGGTTACAGGAATAAAAAGATTGCGATAATGGGCGAGAATTCGTACGAATGGATAGTGACGTTTCTCGCGTGCGCCAACGGAGGAAATATAGCCGTTCCTCTTGACAAGGAGCTTGAACCGAAGGATTTGAGGGAACTTATGAAAATGGTCGAATGCGACACAGTTTTCGCCTCAAAAAGATGCGTAAAGAAATTCAATGAATACGACGGTTTGACTGTATATAACTTCTCAAATTTTGACGGACTTATTTCTTCCGGTCGACAGATGATAAAAAACGGCGATACCGAGTTTATCGATTATAAAGTGAGACCGGAAAAAACAGCCGCTATTTTCTTTACATCCGGAACAACCGGCAGAAGCAAAGCGGCGATGCTTTCAAACAGAAATATCGCGAGCGATATCAATTCGTCTTGCAGAAATTTCAGACTTGACGGCGATACTCTTTCCGTCCTTCCTTTCCATCACACTTTCGGTCTTATAACTGCTGTTTTCATGGTCTTTAACTACAGGCATCAGGTATATATTGAAAAGAGCATGAAAAATATTCAGCGGGATCTCAAAAACGTAAAACCGGCTATGATGTTTATGGTTCCTCTTATATTGGAATCGTTTTACAAGCGTATAATGGCGCAGGCGCAGAATGAAGGAAAGTATGATAAGCTTATCAGAGGAATGAAAATTTCCGACAGACTTTTAAAAATCGGCATAGACAGAAGAAAAACAATGTTTTCGCAGATAACGGACGTTTTCGGAGGCAATCTTGATACGGTTATCTGCGGCGGCGCTTTTCTCGATGAAAAATATATAAGCGCGTTCAGAAGCTGGGGCGTAAAAATATTGAACGGCTACGGCATAACAGAATGTTCGCCTGTGCTCGCAGTAAACAGAAACGATTATATTATTCCCGGCAGCGTCGGACAAGTTATCGACGCCGACGAGGTTAAGATAGCTGACGACGGCGAAATACTCGTAAAGGGAGCGAATATTTTCGAGGGATATTATAATGACCCTAAAGATACCGAAATGTCGTTTGACCACGGATGGTACCATACCGGCGACCTCGGCAGACTCGGTGAAAATAATGTGCTTTTCATCACGGGCAGAAAGAAAAACCTGATTATACTTTCAAACGGCGAAAATATTTCTGCTGAAATGATAGAACAAAGAATTTACGACAATATACCTTATGTAAAAGAAGTCGTCTGCTACGGCGAAGAGGGCAAGATAACGGCGGAAGTATACTTGGATCCCGATGTCTCTGACGCGGAACAGAATATTCAGAGAGACATCGACAACCTGAACAAGACCGGTAAATTAAATACGATGATAGGAAAAGTAAAACTCAGGGTTCAGGAATTTGAAAAGACTACTACTCAAAAGATAAAAAGAATCGGGAGGGAACAGAAAAATGATGGAAAGACTGATTAAAATTTTATCGGACTACACCGAATCAGACGTTCAGATTACGGAAGATACAGACATCATGAACGACCTTGGTTTGAGCTCGTTTGATATAATCAACCTTGCTGGCGATGTTGAAGATGAATTTGATATAATCATACCTGATGACGATATTCCGACGCTCAGAACAGTCGGCGATGTCATCGCATTTATAAAAAATCATTCTGACAAATAATTAAATTATATAAAGTGGGCGGCTTTTCGGCTGCCCGTTTTTTTGCGTGAAAAAAATGACCGCCCTTTTTGAAGACGGTCATTTTTGTTTTTATCTTATTTCGCGAACATCTTTTTGAACCAGTCAACTATCTTTCTAAGGAACGCAATAAGAGATGAGAAAATATTTGTTTTCTTTTCGCTCGCGATGTAGTTTACAGTGATGTTCTGTTCGGAAGTGATGTTTGAAACAGTGTATACTCCGTGAGAGTCGGGATAAATCTGATCACCGTTTACCTCGACAATCATGTAGTTGTCGGTGTATCCGTGGTCAAGAACTACTCTGAACTGATACGTTCCGCCGTATTTGACGTACTGCGGCTGAGTTCCGATCGATTCTACCTGAGCGTGCTTTGTGTTTACGGTTATATTCAGTTTATAAGTCTGTTCTTTGTTTCCCGTGTTGCCGCCGGAAGAGTTTTCGGTCCACTGAGCTTGGAATGTGACGTTGCCCCACATATTGAAATATGTGCCTGCGGCGAAGAGCTTTGTATCGTCGTTTAACGCGTCAGCCCATGAGCTGTCTGAGTCGCATGAAATTACTTTCCAGCCCTTGAACGTGTAGTCGGCTTTCTGAACTGAAGGAAGGACGAACGAGCCTGAATAATTGTAAGTCCATGACGTTTTGTTGAAACTGAATCCGCCGTTTGTATCAATCGTTGCGGTGTAATCTATCGGAGTCCAGTGCGCGTAGATTACCATATCGTCTGTAACCTGAGTATTTGATGTCACCTGACTGCCCGCGTCCGGATCGGTGTACCAGCCCGAGAATGTGTATTTAGCTCTTGTCGGAGTATCGAGAGAACCTAAAGTTTCATTGTATTTTTTAGAAATATTGTTGTGAGTGCCGGGATAAATGTTGATTTTGAACGTATAGTTGTCAAAAGTGAAATCCTGGAAATCAGCTACATGGTCGTTTGCGTAGTAGATGAACATAGACGCCGTTGTGCCCGATGTGGCTGTTGTGCTTACGGAATAAGTCGTGCTCGATGAGCGTACGTTTAATTCCTTGCTTTCGCCGCCCGAAATGAAGTAGAATTTGGGAGAACATGTAAATCCGTCGTTCTGCGTCCATGCCGCCGGAGATTTACCGGATATATTCGTAAATGAAAGCGTGTATCCGCTGTCAGAATCCGGAAGAGCGATATTTTTGAAGAAGTAGTATATGCCTTCGTCTCTGTCTACTTTCGCGCCGCTCGGATATTGAGCTCCCGGGGTGAGGGTATTCGCCGTGCCGTTTACTGTTACTACACTTGAATCTACGTTGTACGTCATCGTAAGTCCGCCGATTGTCTTTGTGTATGTTCTCTCGCCGGAATCTCTGTCTGCCGACTTAGACCAAGAGGAATCAGCATCGAGCTGAGAAGCCATAAGATTTGAAACTACGTTGTAGTTGTCGTTGTACTGCACCGTGTACGGCGTAGCCTCCCATGAAGCCGTGAATGTGACATCGCCTATTTTAGAAGCGAACTGAGCGCCTGCGGAAAACGTCTTTCCGTTTTCTGAAGCCCAGTCGCTGTCGGCGGATGACACTGTCCATGAAATCTTGTAGCCGTTTACCTTGAGATTTGGAAGAGTCAAAGTATCGTCAACCGTATATGTAGAGGGAAGGTTTACATCTGATATATTTTGAATCGTTCCGGGAGCCGAAGACGTAACCCATTTAATATTGTAAACCGTTGGAGCCGCCCATGACGCCGTGAAGCTTATATCGCCGAATAACGCTCCAGATACATCGCCGGTGTATGAAGATGATGTTGACCATGATCCTGTGTCCGTATCGGCTTTCCATCCGTTGAACGAAGTTCCTTTTTTGTTCATATCCGAGAAGGAAAGTACCGAATCATATGAGTAGGAAGCCGAGGTCTGAAGAGATACTCCCGATGTGGGAACGCCGCCGTTGGGATTGAATGTCGCAGTCCAAGTCGGTGTGTATGTCTGAGCAGAACTCGGAGTTCCGAGATAGATTATAGAGCCCTGAGACTCGGTATACTCGTTGTCGTTTCTCGAAACTACGGGGTAAACGCTTATTTCGTAAGATGAATAGCATGTGGTGTCAGTGTCCGACGCTTTGTGATCGTCAAAGCTTACATAGTAATGATAGTTGTAGTCAACCCCGTCAATCGTTACGTCCGTGTCAAGCTTTGTAAACGCGAATGACGACGCCGCTCCTGTCGATGTGTTATCCCAGCCGGAAATTACAGATGAATCATTTCCTGTAGAAGCGTAAATTCTGACCGAATCGGTATCGGAATCGCCTGTAACTTTCGCATAGACGTCAAAACCGTTAAGTCCTGCCGCAGTTGAATCTCTTACGGTCTTTACGTTTGTTACGGTAGGAATTTCCGTCCAAAGAGCCGTGAATATTACGTTGCCGTACATATTCGTGTAAGTTCCGGGAGCGTAAACTTTAGATACCCAGTTTGTGGAGGCGTTGCCCAAAGTCGCCTGCCAGCCGTCAAATTTATATCCGCTTCTTACAGGAGTGTCAAGAGTGTAGGAATATTTGCCGCTTAAATTCGAGCTCGTTGATGTTGTCTTTCCGCCCGCGGCGTTTATTGTCACTCCGTAAGATATCGCCGTCCACTGAGCGTAAAGTGTGTAGCCCTGAGTCTCAGTGTAAGTTTTCTGATAATCGTTTTGATCTGTTCCGAACGAAACCCCTGTTCCGTCAGCCGATGTATTCCAGCCTGTGAAGACGTATCCTTCCCTGACCGGAGCTTTCGTTCCGTTTACGCAATAATTTTTCAGATTGCTGAATGCTTTCGAATATGTAACGTTGATATATCCGTCAGAAGGCTGTGAAAATGTCACACTGTCCGTTCCGGCGTTTGTGTTGAAATAAATCTTATATGTGGATTCAGTCCATCTGTAATTGTATACCGCGGAACCGGAGCCGTATTTTAACGTGTAAGTTCCGTTTGACGATGTGATTGAAGAACCGTTTGCCTGACCGTTTACGGTGTAGCCCGAAAACGTATATCCGGCTTTTGTGGGAGGCGTGAGCACCGCTGTTTCGCCGCTGACGCCCTTGTGCGACGTGTCCTGACTGCTGCCGTCCGATTCCTGTAAAGTAACGGTATGGGGCGAACGAAGGGTAAACGAGCTTGTCTTGGTTGAACATCCTGAGTATGCCGCCGCGACGGTTACTCTCGCGTCCGGATCCTGCAAAGCTTCGCTTGTAATATTGAGTTTGTCGTTTGACCATGTAACTCCGGCTGTGGTTGAAGTTACCGAAGGTTCGGCCTGACCCCATTCGACGCCGTACTGATCGAGAATCTGATACGGTGCGTCAATAGAAAGTGATGAGCCTGTCATGACGTATACAGAATCATAAGTCGGTGCTACTATGGAAGCGGGAGCAGGCGTAGCCGAGCCGCCGTCCGATAAAGTCGTGACATTAAAATCCCAAGAACCGCTTTTTGATGAAAAAGCGCCGGATTGTATACTATTATTTCCGGTATTATCGACAAGCACATCCTTCAAATTGTTGGCGTCGGAACCTATTTTGAGCGACGAGAATTTAAATTCAAGTTTTCTCGATCCCCACTTAACATTTACGTTGACTGTAAATTTTTTGGGGAAACCGGAGATTGTACCGGTGTAGGTAATTGAGCTGTTGTCGTGATACCATGAACCGTCTGTTGTCGCCTGTACCGTTTTTTCCGTTCCGGTGCCGTTTGCTTCGTTATATGTGACCGTGACGGAATCCGAATTAGTATCTGCGCCGTTTGGAATGTCGAATTTAAGCACAAAGTAGTACGACCCTGCCGATGCGGCGTCAGAGTCTGTTTTAAGACCTGTAAACGCTATGGCGATGCTTGTGATAATCATCAGAACAGAAAGCACAAGCGAAATAGGCCGTTTTGCTGTTTTTGAATACATTGTTTTTTGCCTCCAATCGGTATAAAACCGTTTGTCTGTAATAATGCTTAATTTTTTACATATATTTTCATAATTAATTATATCATATATAAAAATTTAATCAAATAATAATGTTATGAAAATGTTAATAAAATGTAAATTTTTTATCTGCAGATTAATTACTTAATTTTATTATTCCGCTTGAAGCTTTTTTAATTCTGAAATATATTTTGAGGACAGAAAAATTTTTTCGAGCCGCATTTCGTATTATCAGACGCATTAATCAAACAGCATAAACTTTACATTTATTCCGGAGTCGACATTATTTTTGAATACAATTTGATCTTCCTTTTTTCCGACTATCGAACCGTAGTGAATCGGAATTGCCGTTTTCGGTTTCAGCCTGTTTACAAATTCAGCCGCTTCCATCGCGTCCATGGTGAAAGTACCGCCGATGGGAATAAAACAGATATCGCAGTTTATTTTTTCGTTTTCCTTTAAATCATCCGTGTCTCCTGCGACATAAAGTCTTTTTCCCTCTACGGTTATCACATATCCTACAAAACCGCTGCTCTTCGGGTGAAACGCCTTCGCTTTGTTGTAAGCCGGAACTGTCTCCGTCTCTGTTTTATCGACGATTATTTTTTGATACGGCTTGACAGAAATTGCCGTTTGAGCGCCTTTCAGTATTTTTTTGACCTTGGGCGTCATCTTTTCCGGTGATACGAAAATCGTATTGTCTTTCGATACTTTTGCAATATCCTCCGGAGAAAAGTGATCATAATGGTCGTGTGTGAAGAAAATAATATCCGCGTCGTTATTTGCAAATTTCAGAGAATACGGGTCGAAATAAATATTTTTCCCGTCTCCGCTTATTTTTATCGCGCTCTGTGTAAATACCCTTATATCCATAATCCAACCTTTCTTCAGCCGTTTTTGTACGTATGAACATCGCCTGCAACGCCGGGATCCTCCTCTATGTAGGAGAGCATCTCTTCTATATCGGAAAAATAGAAATAAAGCCTTCTCACCGCCGCTTTAATGAATTTTTCACTCGTGCAGTGGAACATAAATTCTTCAAGTTTCTGAAAATAATCGTCTATATTGTAAAGCGCTATCGGTTTTGAATGTCTGCAAAGCTGTTTTGCCGTCAGCACCTCGTAAAATTCCTCCAAAGTGCCTATGCCGCCGGGAACAATTATAAACGCGTCCGACAAATCCTCCATAGTCTTTTTTCTTTCCTGCATTGTCTCGGTGTAAATGATTTTGTCGCATTTATCGTAGATTGCTTCGATTGTTTCGTCTCTGAAAAATTTAGGGATTACGCCTGTGACTTTTCCTCCGCCGGTGTGAACTCCTTTCGCGGCGGCGCCCATCAGTCCGTTAGCGCCTGCGCCGAACACGAGATTATGTCCGCGCTGTCCCATTTCTATTCCCATTTCTTCAACAGCAGTTATATATTTTTTGTCGACCTTTTCACTGGCCGCTCCGAATACGCATATATTCATATTTTATTTCTCCTTTAAATTTTTTCAAAAAACTCATCTGTCCCATTTTTCGGAAAGCGCATCTATTTCCTTTTTGAATTTGTTCAGGTCTTTATTTGCTCCTCCGAGATTATGCCTTATTACGGTCTCTAATTTTCTGTACGCCTCTTCGAGCTGTCTGTACGCGTCGGACGGTCTGTTCTCATTTTGAACGGAATTTTTGATTATCTTTTCCGTATTGCCCTTGTAAAGACATTCGAGGGTGTTTAAGTCGTATTCCGAGCCGTTGTAAGGAGCTTCGGCGTCAAATACGAATTTTTCTTTGACGGATTCGGCGAAATGAGCCGCCGTCTCGTCCTCGCCATGATTTACGAAAACTTTTTGAGGTGTGTTTTTCAGATTTCCAATCCAGTCAAGAAGCATGTTTTTGTCAGCGTGTCCGGATATTCCGTCCATCTTGGCTATTCTCGCTTTTACCTGAATATCTTCTCCGAAAAGCTTCACTTTATTCGCGCCTTCCAAAAGAGACCTGCCGAGCGTTCCGTAAGCCTGATATCCCACAAAAAGAACAGTAGACTCCGGACGCCAAAGATTATATTTTAAGTGATGCCTTATTCTGCCTGCCTCGCACATTCCGCTTGCCGAAAGAATAACTTTCGGCGTCTCGTCAGTATTTATAAGTTTTGACTCGTCGCTTGTGACAGATACATGAAGGTTCTTGAAATAAAGAGGATTAATTCCTTTTCTGAGAAGGGCAAGTGTTTCGTCGTCGTAAAATTCGGGAAGAGAGCCGGAATATATTTTTGTCGCCTCTACCGCGAGAGGAGAGTCTACGTAAACGGGGAAATCGGGGTCTGATTTTACCAGCCCTTTTTCCTTTATTATCCTGATTAAGTATAAAAGCTCCTGCGTTCTGCCTACCGCGAAAGAAGGCACTACGATATTTCCGCCCTTTCTGACAGTGGAGTCTATTACGTCCGCGAGAAAACCGAGATAATCTTTTCTCTCCCCGTGAAGTCTGTCGCCGTATGTCGATTCCATTATTACGATATCCGCATGCTCCGGCTTTATGGGATCTCTGATAAGAGGTCTGTTTATGTTGCCGATGTCGCCGGAAAACAGAATTTTCTTTGTAATGCCGTTTTCTGTAAGATTGAGTTCTATTGAGGCGGAACCGAGAAGATGACCGGCGTCAATAAATTTTACGGTTAGATTTTCGTCGATGACATATTCCTTTTCATAATCGCATGATACGAAATGAGATATTGCCGCCTGAACGTCATTTAAATCGTAAATGGGCTGATATTCGTCATCGCCGGAACGTTTTGCTTTTCTATTTCTCCACTCCGCCTCCTGCATCTGAATGTGAGCCGAGTCGGCAAGCATTATCTCGCACAATGTCTCGGTTGCGGCGGTAGTGTAGACGGGACCGTCATATCCTTCCTTAAAAAGAACAGGTATTTTTCCGGAATGATCTATGTGTGCGTGAGTTAAAAACACGAAATCGAGTTGATTAGCCGATACAGGCATTTCGCAGTTTTCGTAAGTGTCCGGACCTTGTTCCATTCCGCAGTCTATTAGTATCTTTTTCCCGTTTGCCTCTATAAGAGTACAGGAACCCGTTACCTCGCGGGCAGCTCCGAGAAATTTAATTTTCAAAATTTATCACTCCGTGAATAATTTTATTTATTATATCATTTATCGCTAATAGTATCAATATTAATTGTTTAATTTATGTTGAGAATAGGCAAAAAAAATAAAAAAACAGAGCCGAAAATCGGCTCCGGAATTTGTATTGAGATAAAGTTTACTATTCGGAATTTTTATCCGTGTCGTCTTTTTCGTCTCCACGGAAAAATTTCGCACTTTTAACTGTATTTTTTTCCTCGGAATTGTTTTTAGTCTTATCTTCGTCGTCATCTACTTTTTTTGAATTTGCGTATATTTTGTGCATTCTCTCGTCATCGTAATGCTCGTCCAAAAATTCCTCGACAGCGTTTGTCGCGGCTTTTCCCTCGTCTCTTTTGTTCATTCTGAGAGCCGCCATCGCTGAAATCGCGCAGTCGAAAATAAAAAAGACGGTGAAAATTATAGCAAAAATCTGAAGAGGCTTATCGGGAATTTTTTCAAATATCAATTCCATTCCCGGCATAACTATTTTAGCCCAGAACAGTCCCAAAAATCCCCAGAAAATAGAATACAGAAGACATACTCTGCCGTTAATGTTCAGAGGAAGGTTGGAATAATCCCATGCGACCGTGCCGAAAACTATTTCCTGACCCAAAGAACATATATATTCCGCAACCGTACCGGCAATGAAAGAAACAAGAAATATCAGCCAGCCGTGCTGATATTGAAGCTTTATCAAAAGCAGCGTCAAAAGAGAGCCTCCCATTCCGTACGCAACCGAAAGAGGTCCGTAAATCAGCGAATGTCGGCTTTCAAAATAACCGTGCCTAAAATAACACCAAAGCTCCTCCACAGCGTAGCCGATAAGACAGCATGCAACGAAAATGGCAACGAGCCTTTCAGGGTTAATTGTCATCTTTGTCTCAACACCCTTCTTTTTCATCTAAAATTCCTCTCTAACGTCCAAAACACATTGTCCATTACGATGTTGATAAACATTATAATGTCAAATTATAAACTGTATTTTAAAAATACTGCATTTGTTTTATAATTTGTAGAAAAATTTCTTTTAAAATTTATTGACAGCGGCCGAAATAATATTTATCAATTTTCGCTGTTTTGCTCCGATTTTATCTTTTTCTCAGAGATTATGTAAAACGGAACGGAAATGAGCTGAGAAACGACAGATAAGGTTATCATAGCGATGATTGATTTTTCGTAAAGTATACCGAGAATCCAACTGCCCAAAAACCAGAAAAGCCCGAATGAAAGCTCAAAAATACCGTAACCGGCAGCCCTTGACGCTTTAGGTATCATAGTGGAAACAGCCGCTTTCAGTATTGATTCCTGAGCTCCCATGCCTATTCCCCATAAAATTATTCCGAGCATAACAATGCTTTTATTTTGAAACCCGAATATAAACAGTGAAAAAAGGCTTGAAACGACAGTCGACCATACGAGAGCCGAAAATCCTTTTTTGTCATACATATTTCCGAAAAACAGCGCGGACACCGCGTCTACAATCATCGCGAGAGCGTATATCAGAGGAAGCTGGCTGTCGGTGAACATATGGTTGTTCGCAACATGCATTGTCACTAAAGAAAAATCTATAAATCCGAATGCGAAAAAGCTTATGCCGGCGATATACAGAATAAAAGAATGACTTTTCCTGAAGTTTACTGTTTTTTTGCTTTCCGGCTCGAAATTTTCCGGATTGGGAAATTTTTTCTTAGCGAAGAAAAGCAAAACCATGGTAAGTACGGCCGGAATTGTCAAAAACGCAAACGCCGCCGAGTATTTGTCAAGCGTGGTGCCCTGCTTGTATTTAAGTACAAAATAAAGCATAACAGGCCCCAAAAACGCTCCTATCTGGTCAAGCGCTTCCTGAACCGCAAACGATTTTCCCGCTCCCTCCTGAGAAGCGGCGAAAGAAACTATTGTGCTTTTCGCCGGTTTTTTTATCGCTTTGCCCGTTCTCTCCAGAATCAGCAGGACGCACGCCCAAATCCATCCGTTTTTATTTACGAGAGCCAAGGTCGGAACACAGACTACGTCGATAAAATAACCGAGAATAGTCATGAACCAGTATTTTTTCGTCTTGTCCGTAATACGTCCGAAAACGAACCTGAGACCGTAGCCGACAAGTTCGCCGAGACCCGAAACAAAACCGATTACCGAAGCGGACGCGCCTAAAAGCGAAAGGTATTCGCCGCGAATAGATGACGCGCCCTCGTGAGTCATATCGGAAAACAGACTTACTACTCCCATGATGATTATAAAAGTCATCGCCTGAGTAATTTTTTTTGTCTTTTCCTTCCGCATTTTTCACATCTTCTTAAAAAACAAAATCTCAAATAATATTATGATTTTTATTGTTAACTTTATATTAACAAAAAGCGTGTTTTTTAAATCGGCGCAATTTTTTTAATTATTCAGTCTTCGCCTATGTCCTCGATAACGCCTGTCAGCCTTCCGAGCCAGTAAGAAGTCGTATACTGAGAGCATGACTCAATGTATTTCGTGCCGGTATTGACTCGTTCGGGATCTATCTCAAACGGATTCTTATCGTATTTTGTTATTTTTCTCTCGTCATTCGGAAGAAGAACTCCTGTTTCGAGGTATCCGCCGCGCCATACTTTTATACATACGTCTTTTCTGTCGTTCATAGAGGGAACCGCCGCAAGCTCCGACGAGCCGTAGCGGTAGAACCATTCCTCAAGTTTTTTGATGTTGATTTCGCTTACGTCAAATTTAGTGACTGTCATATACGGTATGTCATATATCGGATGATGTTCTCTTTTTATGGAGTATTTTCTCCATGACTCCCAGCCTTTTCTGAATTTTTCTCTCAATTTTTCGTCTTTTTCAAGATAAAGCAGACCGAAGAAGGAAAGGTTCGCAAGCATATGGTCGCCGTACATTATATCTTCTATCGGATCTAAACGGTTATATATTCCCATGCCGAAAGCCCTGTCATAATGAAGCGTTGTGAGATCAGGATATCCTTTTTCTATCAGCCCGTTGTAAGCGGACGTCCACTTTTCATCAGATCCAAGGATGTCGATTGTTATTTTAAGATAGAGCATTGCCTCCGCGGCGTTTAACGGCGCGTCCGCCCAGCCGAGACCTTTTTTGAAATAATCTGTCGACCATTTTGCCCATGTCGTGGATCTGCCGTGAAAATCTACCAATTCAAAGTTATTTTCAATAATATGCGACATCAGTTTATATACCGCGTCGTCTATAATATCGTTCAGTTCTTTATCGTGCGGCGCGATATATTTTTTTGCGAACCATAAATTTACAAAGTGTAAAGTTATCTCGTCGGAGCTTGTGTCGCCTTTGAAAATAATGTCGTCGTCGGAATATCCCTCGTCTGTGTAAAGATGCTTGAGCCTTTCGGGAACAGGCGACGATGCGTCGCATTCCATTCCGTTTACGCCTATGCTTCTCGCGAAAGTCGTATCTTCAACTACCGCTTTGCCTTTTTTCTTCCTCAGGAAAAGTCCGTCGTCGGGCACCTTGTCGCCGGTGACAAGGTAAGTTCTCGCGACGAATCCGTCGTTTCTGCCCGAAATGTACATTAAAAGCAGACACGCTTCAATCATTCTGACCGCCGCTTTATAAGCGTCTATTGTCTCCGGACAATTTTCGCCTTTTGTTCTTCTCAGCGTCTCGTATCTGCATATTTCTCCAATGCAGAACGACGCGGTAAAGCCGCCGTCATTGTCGCAGTCGTTTTGTTTGATAAACGAGTCGAGGTCGTATTCTTTTTTGAGACGTCTTGAAGAAATCATACCGAATCTGTCAAGATATCTGAGAGCCTCGGATCTCAAGATATCTGATTTTTCTTTCATGGAGATTTCTTTCAGTTCAATTTTCGATACGCCCGAAGCTGTTTCGACCCACGCGCTGTTTTCGTCGGCGATAAGCGATAATACATCGTTATCCGGCATGTCCCTCTTTGCGGAAAAATACATGCACCTGTCATATTCGTACGGTTCGTCTTCGCAGTACCTTACAAGTCCGCATGGACCTGCCATCCAAAGAACGCTGCCCGACTGAACTTCAAGCTTTATTTCCGTCTCGTCAAACGGAAGAGGATATTTGAAATCCCTGTGCTCAAAAATATGTGAATATCCCGATTTTTTGAAGAGATTTTCCGGAACGGCAGGGTCGTTTTTCGAGTAGATTTTTATAAATCTCGTCTTATGTCTGTCAAGTATTACCGTCTGATGAGCGCTTCCGTCGTGAAGGGTTCGTTTTTCAAAATTTTTTTCTTTGTCGAAGAAATAGACGGAACCGCCGTCGTTGCCGTTCATGAATGAAAATTTTCCGTCCGAATAAATCATGGCCGCGCCGTTGTCAAGAGCTATTGAGCTGTATTTGGCGTCTTTCGCCGCATATTCAAATTTTCCCCATGAATATGAATCGAAATGAGGGCAAATGCAGTATGGAAGAATACCGATACAGTCTACGAATTTATAAGTTCCGTTTTCGCCGCAGTCGTCCCACCCTTCGGAGTACCAGCACATAGCTCCGGCCGAAAGACCGGATAATATTATTCCTTTTTCATAAGCTTCTTTTAAGATTTTGTCGGCTTTTGTCTTTTTAAATGTGTCCATCATAAACTCAAGATTTCCGCCGCCGGCGTAAATTATATCGGCGGATAAAATTTTATCTCTGATGAAATTATATGAAAGACTGCTGTCGGTTAAAAAAAGAGGTTCCGCCGAGCATCCGAAATGCTCAAATGATTTCAAAATAACTTCGTCTCCGGTGATGTCGTCAAATCCCGCGGTCGGAAGAAAAATCACCTTCGGATTTTTTTTATCCGAAAACCGTCTTATTTTTTTGAATACATTTATTATCTCGCCGTTATCGTATCTGCCGCCGCCCAAAGAAATAATTGTTCCCATAAAACCACCTTATAAAATCGTATTAAAAATATAAAATATTAAATATCGTCAAGACGATAAAATTTGTTTAATATCATATTACTTTAATTTATGATGATTATTATTTTAAAAATGAATAATAATAAATAAAGTCTGCTGTATGCTATTTAAAAATAAATATAAAAATGATATTTACACTTTAAACAATCTTGTTTATTGACATAAATTCATCTTGCCGTTATAATATTAAACGGATTTTTATGTTGCGTTGCGTTATCTTAGATTAATGCGGATTTGACATCAATTTAATATTCAGCAATTAATATCGGGGAGAAAATATGCTTCAGTTTGAGGAATTAAGATTAAAATTAAAAGATATGAAAAAGCCGATAGACGACCTTGCCGACGCGCTCGGAATGCCGGCTATGACAAAGGAAATAGAGGCTCTTGAGCAGGAGTCCGCGCAGCCCGGATTTTGGGACGACCTTGAAAAAAGTCAGAAAGTTTCTCAGCGCACGTCTCTTCTTAAGACCAGAGTCGGGGAATATGAAAAGCTTCTTTCTTCATATGACGACGCTATGGCTTTAATTGATTTGGGCGACGAGGCGGAAGACGAGTCAATGATAGAGGAGTGCGCGGAGGAAGTCGACTCGGTAGCAAAAGAATATGACAGGCTTTCTCTTTCGACTTTACTCACAGGCGAGTACGACGATTCAAATGCGATTTTGACTTTTCATGCCGGCGCCGGCGGAACAGAAGCGATGGACTGGGTTTCAATGCTGGTCAGAATGTATATAAAATGGGGTGAGGCTCATAATTTCAAAGTGAGCGTCGCAGACGAACTCGAGGGCGAGGAAGCCGGAATAAAATCCGCCACCTTGATTGTCGAAGGCGAGAACGCCTACGGATTTTTAAAATCAGAAAACGGAGTCCACAGACTTGTCAGAATTTCTCCGTTTGACGCTTCGGGAAGAAGACACACGTCGTTTGCGTCTCTCGAGGTCATGCCTGAAATACACGATGATATGGATATAGAAATAGACCCGGCGGATATCAAGATGGACGTTTACAGAGCGTCCGGAGCAGGCGGTCAGAAGGTCAACAAGACGTCGTCAGCCGTAAGACTTACACATATTCCGACCGGAATAGTAGTTGCGTCCCAGGTAGAGAGAAGCCAGTATCAGAACAGGGACGTCGCCATGAGAATGCTTAAATCAAAACTTCTTGAAATAAAGGAGCAGCAGCATCTCGAGAAAATTTCCGATATCAAGGGCGTTCAGAAGGAAATAGCATGGGGAAGCCAGATAAGGTCATATGTCTTTATGCCCTACACGCTTGTAAAGGACAATAGAACAGGATACGAAACATCGGACGTTGACGGAGTTATGAACGGCGACCTCGACGGATTCATAAACGCATACCTCAAAATGCTTGCCAATAAAAAACTTTCGGAAGGAAAAGACGAGGAAGAATAAATTATCATCGGAATTTCGTATTATGTATAATTCCGGATTATTTGGGGATTGAAAATTTTATTAACAAGATTGTTGTAATTGAATAGGAGAAAACATGGCTCAGGGAAATTCGGGAGGCGGCAAAAAATCTGCCTCTTCAAAAAGCTCTTCGAATACTCGAAAGGGCTCTTCGTCGGCGAACAAAAAAACAAATTCATCGGCTGAAAAGAAAACGCCCGCGGAAAAAAAGAATAAGGGCGCGGCCGGAAGAACAAGAAAAGAAGAAATCGAAAAAAACGAAAAGCACAGCAGAATAACTGCCGCCACGTGGATTTTTGCGCTGGCAGCGCTGCTTTTTGCCCTCGTTGTTATCCGCGACAAAAACGGAACGCCTTGGTTTTATATGCAGTCGTTATGTTTCGGGATTTTTGGAGTATGCGCTTACATATTCCCGCTCATTGTCGCATACCTCGGCTATTCTGTTCTCAAAGGCACAAACAGCTCGCCGGTGTGGAAAAACATACTTGTTATGATTGTAATGGTGTCTTGTATGTCGGCGATGTTTTTTGTGTTCACATCATCCGGTAAAGGGTCATATCAAAATGACGTGGCAAATTCTTTTTACTCTTACATAAACACCGGGAAGGTCGGTTCGGGAGCGGTAGGCGCTGCGATCGGCTCTGCTCTTTTGATGCTTTCGTCTTCAAAAATACCTGCGATTATAATTATTTCTGTTCTGCTTATAGTATGTTTCATTTACCTTGCCGGGCTTTCTCTTTCGGACGTCGTCGAGGCGAATAAAAAAACCGATGAAGAAAAGGCCGAGGAAAAAGCGGCGCGCGATATCAGAAAAGACGAAGCCGAAAGAAGAAGAACCGAAAGGAAAAATGAGAGAAAAACCGAAAGAGCAGGCTACGAAAAATCAAGCGGCATGAATTCGGGATACGCAGGGTATGACTTTGACGAGACGGATTATCAGATAGAAAAGGTCATGCGCTCAAATGAAATGGGGAGAAACCGCAGTAAAACAAGAAAACCTTCAAAGGAATTGAGTGCGAGCGAAGCAAAGGATATCAGCGACGACGAGAAAAACAACATCTCAGCAGCCGATATAAACGCCCGTGAAGCGGCGGAGGCTTTAAAATCCGATGAGGGCGAAATCTTCGGCGATCTCGATTACAGAAGTCTGAAACAGAAAAATAAGGCTAAGGCGATAGCGGCTGGCGGCAAAAAAATATCCGAATCGGATCATATCGAACCGGAATCGGAAGATGAAGAAACGCCCGAAACAGAGTCTCAGGCGGAAAATTACGAAAATACCGAAGAGACAGATGACAGTTCTCTTGACGAGATTGCGAGAAGAGCCGCCGAGACTTACAATATTTCAAATCAGGCGCAGACGGAAAGCGTCAGCAGATCCGGAAGCGGACCTGAAGAAGAAAAAACAGAGACTTTGACAAAGCAGGAGATTAAAGAGGCGGAAAAGGGCGTTGAAAAGGAAATCGAAAAGTCAGAAAAAACGCCTGTGAAATACAATTATCCGACAATCGACCTTTTGAGAATGCCTGTCAGAAATCCGGGAACTGCGAGTCAGTCCGATATGAAGGCTACTGGGAAGAAATTGATAGAAGCTCTCGACAGCTTTAACGTAAAGGGAACAATAGAAAATATAGTCCCCGGACCGTCGGTCACAAGATACGAGGTAAAACCCGCTCCGGGAGTAAAGATAAATAAGTTTACCGGACTTTCTGACGATATCGCGCTCTGTCTTGCCGCTCCAGCAGGCGTAAGAATAGAAGCGCCCATACCAAATAAATCAACAATAGGAATAGAAATTCCCAACCGCGGCCGTCAGATAGTCACCATGAGGGAAATAGTCGACACCGACGTTTACAGAAAAGCGTCGGAAAAGTCTGAACTCGCCGTCGCACTCGGAAAAGATATATCCGGCAATGTTATAACTGCCGATATAGCCAAAATGCCGCATCTTCTCGTCGCCGGAACTACAGGCTCGGGAAAATCGGTATGCCTGAACGCGATGATAGTTTCCCTTCTCTACAACGCATCGCCCGATGAGGTCAAAATTCTTCTGATAGACCCCAAACAGGTGGAATTCGCCGTGTACAACGGTATTCCCCACCTTCTCGTCCCTGTCGTTTCCGATCCGAGAAAGGCGGCCGGAGCTCTCGCGTGGGCAGTAACAGAGATGGAAAACAGATATAATATGTTTATGACTTACGGAGTCAGAAACATAGACTCATATAATAAGCTTGCCGAAACGAGGGACGACCTCGAACATATGCCTAAAATAGTTATATTCATCGACGAGCTTTCAGACTTGATGACAGTCGCGCCCGCGGACGTGGAAACGTCTATTATGAGACTTTCGCAAAAGGCGAGAGCCGCCGGAATGCATCTTGTCGTAGCGACGCAGAGACCTTCCGTAGATGTAATCACGGGCGTTATCAAGGCGAATATCCCGTCGAGAATAGCGCTTTCCGTTTCATCGCAGGTTGATTCGAGGACAATACTCGACCAGTCGGGAGCCGAAAAACTTTTGGGACTCGGCGATATGCTTTTCCTCCCCGAGGGCAGGATGAAGCCGACGAGAATACAGGGATGCTACCTTTCCGATTCGGAGATAGATAAAATCTGCTCTTATGTAAAGGACAGCTCCGAAGGCGGAGCTTATTCCGACGAGGTTGAAAAGGAAATCGAAAAGGCGGCGCTGAGTACGCAGACAGCCGGAAGCAAAAAGTCCGACGTTGAAAAGTCCGAACTTTCCGACGCGGATAAGGAGATAATAAATAAAGCCGCTCTGTTTGTTATAGAAAATCCCGATAAGGCCTCAATTTCTGCGCTTCAAAGGTATCTGTCACTCGGATTTTCAAAAGCCGGAAGAACAATGGACGCCCTCGAGGAGAGAGGAGTCGTGGGTCCTCACAACGGTTCAAAGCCGAGAGAGGTGCGTATGTCTAAAGGGCAGTGGTACGAGTACAGCGCTCAGGCCTCTGGGAAAGTATCATCCTCGGATTCGGAAAATGAAGATTATTCCGATTCCCCCGATTCTTCCTATTCGGAAAACTAAACAGACAGCACAAAAATAATTTGAAAAGGAGGGGAAAGTCACGTCCCGCAAGAAAAAGAAAAAGAGCGGCTCTATGTCAAAGTCGATGAAGTTTTTAAACATCACCGCGCTTATAGCCCTGATTCTTGTTATGATAATAATATCCCAGACAGGCGGAAACGTTTTCCCTTCATGGAATGATGTGCTTGAATCGGCAGGAGTCGCAAGGGAGGCGGAGGAAAGCACCGAGCTTGACAACGGTATCACGGCATATTATTTCGATGTCGGTCAGGGAGATTCCGCTTTATATGTATGCGACGGTCATGCGATGCTCGTAGACTCAGGCGAAAAGGAATATTCCGGAGAGGTCACAAATAAAATAGAAAGTCTCGGGATCACAACTCTCGACTATGTCGTTATGACACACGCCCATTCCGACCACATAGGAGGAATGCCAACTATTTTAAAAAAGTTTAAAATAGGTCATGTTGTTATGGGCAAACCGTCAACTCAGGCCGGTACGTCCTCTTCTTATCTAAGCACCCTTACCGTTGTAACAAGTATCGGAGCCGATGTTATAAAAGCTGAGCCCGGAACTTCCTTTTCACTCGGAAGAGCAAATGTTGAAATTTTGGCTCCGTTCAATACAGATGAGGACGACGAAAACAACAATTCCATAGTTCTTTATATCACATTCGGCAAAATGTCTTACCTCGCGATGGGCGACGCCGAAAAGAAAGAGGAGAAAGACATAGAAGATAATTATCCGGAGCTTTCCGCCAGCGTTATCAAGATAGGACATCACGGCAGTTCAACGTCATCAAGCGGGACATTTATTAATTACGTGTCCCCATCGACTGCCGTAATATCCGTAGGCGCCAACAATCAGTATTCTCATCCTTCAAAAGAAACTCTTGACACTTTGGATAAATACGGCGTACACTATTACAGAACCGACGAATGCGGCGAAATTATAATTAGGTCAGACGGCTCATCATATACTATCGCGACTCAGAAAAACGGAGGTTGATTAAGTTTATGTATTACAGCCTTGACAGGATAGAGGGAAATTTCGCCGTAATGGTAGACGACAACGGAGACCACTTTGACGTAAATATTGACAATATAGATGAAAATCACAGAAAAGAAGGCTCTGTTTTCCGCCTGACCGAAGGTTCGATTTTTAATGTAAAAAAAAGGAATCTGGTGTATGATTCCGAAGAAACTGAAAGACGAATTGAAATAAAAAATAATCTTCTTAAGAAATTGTTTAATGAAGAAAGGAATAATAAGATATGAAAGTCTGCTATATCTGCGGAACGAGAATGCCCGATGATACCGAGGTATGTCCGAGATGCGGCAAAATATTTACCGCAAGAGATAAGGAAAAGCTTGAAGAGGCGACGCGGCGCGCTCTCAGCGGTATTGACGATTTCTCCGAAGGTGACGAAGAAATACCGGTAAGCTCAGATACAGGAAAGCTTGACGATTTTGATTTTGAGGATGCTGACAAGGAAAATAACGATAATTCAATATCCGCAGAGGATACGAAGATAGCTCCGAACTTTGACAAACAGTTTTCGGAAGACAATACCGAGACTAAATTTTTCAAACATGATTCTTCTTCCTCCGAAAAACTGAACCAGATTAATTCTGTCGAATCTCCTCGGTCGGAAAATCTTCCTCCGATAGAAGACGATTTTGAAGAAAATCACGGCGGCGAAAATGTCGAACCCGAAAAAAATAATGCAAAGCCTGAATATGAAGGCTCGGCTCATATTAAATCGGGAGCCAAGAAAGCGATAACGGCAATAATAGTTATAGTTCTCGCCGTCCTCGTTGCTGTCGCCGTTTATCAGATAGGCGGAAAAATCGGTCTATGGGAAAAGACAAAAGAACCTGTTACAGAGCAGGACACCACACAGACTCCTGCGGCAGCGGAGGAAACATCGGAAAGACAGAACTCCAACGGCTACTACACTGTAAGTTCGGATTCTCCGGCTCCTATTTACAGCGACGCCGACAGAAATTCTACCGTTTCCGCATCAGTTCCGAGCGGCACGGTGCTTCTTGTCACCGAAGTTGATTCCGGCGAAGAGTACGGACATATCACATATGATGAGTACGACGGCTGGGTTGAACTTTCAAATCTTAAATACACTCCCGAAGCCGGGGAAGAGTATACGGGCGAAGGAAAAGCGTCCGATTTCGCGCAGTCAGGAAAATATACCGTAAATACAAACGGAGAAGCAGACGAGCTGAATATACGTTCCGAGGCGAGCGTTTATTCCGACAAGGTTGGATCTGTTCCGGACGGAGCTCAGGTAAATGTCACAGAGGTTAAGGACGGCTGGGGCAAAATAAGCTATAACGGGACCGACGGATGGGTATCTATGAACTACCTTTCACAGGGATAAAAAATCGGGGCGGATTCATATCCGTCCTTTTTTTAAATGGAAATAAATTATGAAATATTTTGAATTTAATCCAACGTCATTTCCTGACGTAAAAGTCACGGCGTATCTTCAGACATACGGCAGCTCAAACGAAATGACCGCAATCAAAGTTCCGGCTGTAATCATCTGCCCCGGAGGAGCGTATTCTTTTTTGTCCGAAAGAGAATCCGAACCGCCTGCGAAGGAATATTTTTCGGCAGGGTACAATGTCTTTGTGATTTCCTATTCTGTCGGCAAAAACGCGTCGGGATTCAGACCGCTTGCCGAGCTTTCCGAATTAATCTTATATATCAGAAAAAATTCAGACGAACTGTCTGTCGATGAAAATAAAATCATAGTCTGCGGATTTTCGGCAGGAGGTCATCTCGCCGCGTCTTCGGGAACTTTTTTCGACGATAAAAAGTTTATATCGAAACTGAAAAATTATATTTCTTTTGATTTTTTTGATCCCGAAACAATCAGACCAAATGCCATGATACTGTGCTATCCCGTTATTTTGTCTGATAAATACGCTCACGTCGAATCAATGGAAAACGTATCGGGTGACAAGCGCGGCGGCGAAATGTACAATTATTTCGACATTACGAAACACGTTCAAAAAAACACTCCTCCGGTGTTTATTTGGCATACGTCGGAGGACAAGAGCGTTTCGGTAATGAATTCTTTAAAACTCGCTGAATCTCTCGCGGAAAATCAAGTTCCGTTTGAACTTCATGTTTTCCCTTTCGGAGGTCACGGAATGTCGGTCTGCACAAGGGAAGTCAATACCGCGGACGAGTACAACAGGAGATGGGTTGATATGTCGATAAAATGGATAAACAAAATTTTCCGATTTGAAAAGTAAGATAAATAAAAAGCTGCCGGCATCATCATTGCCGACAGTTTTTTTAAGTTTAAGTATGTGTGCGGAATGTGTGCGGATTTATACGCCGCCGCGTCTTTTTTTACCTGTTCTTCCGAGACCGGAGGAAACTCTTGTTATTGAAGGCGATAATCTTCCGTTTCTGATTAAAATAAGTATGACTACGACTACTACTGCTATTGACGCAATAACTATCAATAGAACGGAAATCAGCGTCTTGTGAGCCTGAAGTCCGGCAACTGCGCCTGTATTCGTGCTGTCGGTGTCAACTGAAATAGTATTTGCCGACCCTCCGGAATTTCCGGAGCCGTTGTCTCCGATTTCTCCGCCTGATATTACAAGCTGGTTTGCGTTTTGGGTAGTGTTCTCATCTGCCGCCGCCGAGGCTGCCTCTGATGAAGCGGCAGGTGAAATGGCTATTACATTACCTGTCCTTGATTTTACAGTGGTTCCTTCCGATGAAGAAGAATTTGAGTTTGAATTATTTCCGGGAGTTATTATGGCAAGTCCCGACCTTCCGGAATTTGTCGAGCTTGAACTGTTTCCGCCGCTTGAACTCTTTTTAGTCGTCGATTCCGTCTTTTTTGTCGTCGTCTCCGAAGAAGGCGTCTTATAAGGATTTACGTTTAATATTGATGCAAGATCTTTCAGATTTCTGTTCACGCCGTAGACTTTCTCGGGAATCAAATCCACAAAAGCTATCTGACCGTTGTGGCTCAGATGCGCGCCGTCTGTCGTAAGGTATGGTATTATTCTCTTGCTGTCGTTTGGATCTACAAGTTTTGAAATATCAACGTAACTGTTAAAATAAGTCGGCACGGATTTATTTACAATCCAACGGTTTATTTCCGTCAGCATATCATGGCCTTTTTGCGACCACGTTATATCGTCCGAAACGATGAACGACCTCGTGTAGCCCTTGTATGGCGGTCTTTCCGCCAATGATGTGTAAATTCCCTTTGCCTTTGACTGATTTGAAAGATTTATATAGCCGTTGATTATGTCGTCTACAGAGGCGTAAGGCGCATTCATTGATTTTGAAGACGGATGAAGAACGTCGTTAAGTCCGGCTTTTATCATTATGTATTTTACTCCGGGAATATTCAAAGCGTCCCTTGCGTATCTGCTGACGAGGGCGTCGCCGAAAAATGAACCGGTCAGTCCGACGCCGTTATAAAGCACTCTGTTTCCGATTATTCCGGACATAATGACAGAAATATTATATATACCGTTGGCGTTTAATTTCTGCTCGAGAAGAAGATACGAATTGTTTGTAATCGTGGAATCACCTATCATTACGAACGCATACGAATCAGGAGACGCCCAGATGTCCGCTCTCGTAAGAAAAGGCATTGTCTCGTAAGTTATTGTCGACGCTTTGAGCTGCATTTTTGACGCGAGAGGAGATATATTTTCTTTGTGCGTCCTGTTGCCAAGACTTGAAGCGAGGTATGTTTCTCCTCCGAAAAGTCCGCAGACGTAGATATTTGTCGAATTTTTAAAATATGTTGATACGGAAAGTTCGTCAAGGTTTGTGGTTGTAAAATCGATAGCGTCGGAATAAATTTCACTGCCTGCTGCAATAGTTACCGATTTGTTTCCTCCGTTGAACGTAACCTGAGTAAGGGTATCCGATTTTATCTTTCTGTCATTGTCGGAGTCTGTTTTCGCAATAGTCGCTTCATTTATCGTAATGCTGTCTGTGCCGTAATAATTTGAAAATTTAAGCCTTATTTTTGTTCCTCCGATCGTAGTTGTGAAAAGGCTTCTGACAGTCGTGTTTGCCGGAATTACGTCTCTGAGCTGTATTCCTCCGGATCTTCTCAATACGGATGAACCTATCGAAACGCCGCCCTTTACGGCGGGAGTTCCCCATCCTGCCACCCATTTTCCGGATGACGCGTCGGAAGAAACCGAAAAGAAAGCTGACAGTACAAATATCATGCACAGAGAAAGAAAAAACGAAGTTAATTTTTTTATTTTGTTCATGTTTTTCACCAAAAAACAGCTATATTTTTATTTTTAAATTTTATATAATATTTAAATTGATTTTATCATAGTTTTAAAAGTCTGTCAACAATGATTTGGTTGTCATGTTGCAATAAAATGAACAATATGTGAACTGATTCGATAATTTTAATAAAATTTTCACGTTTGATTTTTTTTTACGTATTTATTTTGTAAATTTTTTTTGAAAATCAATTTTTTGAGTTTTGTTATTTTAAAAAATATGATATAATATTTTTTAAATTATCATTTAATTAATTCAATTCAGTCACTCAGCAGCATATTTTTTATGTTTGACTTGACGGCGAAATACAAAGAATTTTAAACTCGCGTTAAAATTCAAAATGACGGTAAAATTTAATGAAGATTATAGTAGCGAAAACGGCGGGATTTTGTTTCGGAGTGAACAGAGCCGTAAATTCAGTCGAGAAACTTCTGTCTGACGGCAAAAAAACGGCGACGCTCGGCCCGCTCATTCACAATCCGCAGTATATAGACTCTTTAAAAAAAAGAGGCGTTATAACAGCCGATGACGTAAATTCTGTTCCGAACGGATACGAACTCGTAATCAGGGCGCACGGCATAACAAAGGAAATGCGGGAAAAACTCAAAATAAAAAATATTCCATATGTTGACGCAACATGTCCGTTTGTAAAAAAAATAGCTTCCGTAGTAGAAAAAAATACCGGAGAGGGAAAAACTCTTTTAATTGCGGGAAATGAAAATCATCCGGAGGTTCAGGGCTTTAGAAGCTATTCAAAATCGAAGTCGTTTGTTTTTTCAAATCTTGACGAACTGAAAAAAATTTTTGAGGAAAACCCGAATCTGAAAAAAGATGAGACTGTTATAGTCTCACAGACTACGTTTAATGTCGAAGAATTTAAAAAATGCGTCGATTTTCTAAAAAAAGTCTGTACAAATGCAAAAATATTTGATACAATATGTGGAGCGACTTCTGACAGACAGGAAGAAGCGCGCAGATTAAGTCACATTTGTGATATACTACTGGTAATTGGCGGAAAAATGAGTTCCAATACGCAGAAGCTCAAAGCAGTCTGCGAAAAGAACACGGAAACTTATCTGATCGAATCGGCTGAAGAACTTCAGAAAATCGATTTCAGTCATGCTGACACAGTGGGTATAACCGCGGGCGCGTCAACCCCGGTTTATATTATTAAGGAGGTCATAAAAACAATGTCCGAAAACGAAGAAAACAAAGTTGAATCAGTTGAAGCCGAAGGACAGGCTGTCGTTGATTCAGAAGAAAAATCTTTTGCTCAGGCTCTTGAGGAGTCTTTGCAGAACATGAATTCCGACCCGAAGGTAGTCGGAACGGTAGTCGGCGTGTCTCCCACAGAAATTCAGGTAGACATCGGCAGAAAACAGCAGGGTTTCGTACCAAAGGATGAGTACAGCGCAGATCCTTCCGCAAATATTGAGGATGAGGTAAAAATCGGCGATAAACTCAAACTCATCATTATGAAAACCAATGATGTTGAGGGTACGATTATGTGCTCGAAGAAGCGTTATGACGCTCAGGCGAACTGGGATAAGATTGCCGCCGCCAAGGACAGCGGAGAAGTTCTTGAGGGCAAAGTATCCGAGATTCTCAACAAGGGCGTAATTGTCTACGACAACAGCGTGAGAATTTTCATTCCCGCTTCACAGGCAACGCTTTCAAGAAGCGACAAGCTCGAGGATCTCCTCGGAAAAGACGTCAAATTCAATATTATTGACGTTGATTCCAAGAGAAGAAGAGTAGTCGGCTCCATCAGAAATGTTGCGAGAGAAGAAAGAAAAGCCGCTAAGGAAAAATTCTGGGCAGAGGTGGAAGTCGGTCAGAAATATACCGGCAAGGTTGTTTCCGTCACGGATTTCGGCGCTTTTGTCGAGGTGGCTCCCGGAGTACAGGGACTATGCCACAAAACAGAGCTTTCATGGGACAGAGTAAAAAATCCCTCGGACGTAGTTTCAGTAGGCGATGAGATTTCTGTTGCAATAAAGGGAATTGACAGAGACGCAAGAAAACTTTCTCTCACACACAAAGATCCCAACGATTCTCCGTGGGAAATTCTCAGAAGAGATTATCCTGTCGGAACAGTCTGCGAAGTGGAAATCGTTTCGCTCACAACGTTTGGTGCTTTCGCTCAGGTTATTCCTCACATACAGGGACTTATCCACATCTCTCAGATAGCTAATCACAGAGTTGAAAAGCCTCAGGACGAGCTTCAGATAGGTCAGAAGGTAAAGGCTGTAATCACAAACATCGATTTTGAAAAAAAGAGAGTTTCTCTTTCTATCAGAGCACTGCTTGACGATGAACCCGAAGCGGTTCAGGAAGAGCCGGAAGAGGAAGAAGACGACCTCGAAGGCAAGCCCGTATCTCTTGATGATCTTATGGCTCAGTACGGAAATAAGGACTCAGAATAAAATAAATTACGGCGGGAGCCGGAAAAATATGAAAGCAGACATTTTATGACCTGCTGAATTGAAGTTACGCTTTATTATCGAAATTTGACCGAATTAAAGCTGCTGCCCGGCAAAACGGACAGATAAACTTCCGTATTTCGTTATTATATTTATTTCGCCAAATAAAATAACCTGTCATATTTTTTGGCAGGTTATTTTTTTATTCAGTTTAGTTTCAATTTTCGGTTGTAAAATAAAACCAATATAATGCGGAGGAGATGGTTAAATTTGAAAAACAGCCGAATGAAATCGGTATTGAGTGCAATCATCGCTGTTTTGTTTTCTTTTTCCGCCGCGTTTTCTTTTGCGGGCGCAGATTCGGACGGAGAAAATTTAAATGAAAGCAATCTAAACGGAAGCGGTTATTTTGTGTCTCCCGCTTATGACACTGTTTCATCGGAAGATACCGCGCAAAATTTATTCGACGATAATGACGGCGCCTCCTTGCGGACAACAGACTCGGTTCGGGACAGCACGGAAAATTTTGAAAACTCCGATGAAGAATCCGATAAATTCGAGAAAAGCGTTTTGTCCTTTTCCGCCGTAAAATCGTCGTCAAATACCACGGTTGAAGAAACCTCGGGCACGCCTGCAAACCGGTCAGATTTGTCTGAAAATCCGACTTCCGATTCTCAATATGAAAATTATCACGCCATGGACCTTGAAAATCCCGTATACGGCAATATGACTTCATCTTTAATCACGGAGTGCTACGATTTCACTCTTGACGAAAGAGGAGCGCTCAAATATGCTTTCGGACATGTGTCAGGCGATTCAAGTTCCGTGTCATGGAAAATTACTCTTTATCAGTCTTATTCATCCGACGGCATGTCAACGCCTGATTCTTTCAGAGAGATAGCGCAGGTAAATTATACTAAACTCGGTGAAGCTGTATATTCGCCGTGGATAGGGCTTGCTGCAGGCCAATACAGGCTAACGGTCGAATGTCTATCCGGTTTTACTTCGTCCTCGTTTGTTATCGCCGCCCATTTTATGCAGAGCGGAAACTACGAGACAGAGTACAACGACACAATGACAAGATATACTGAACTTCCTCTCGGAAAGACTATGTACGGTTCATCTGTCATTAGATCCGACTCGGACACGGATATTGATTATTATATGTTCAAAGTTTCCGATACGGGCTACTGCGATTTGAAATTTTCGTTTAATCAAAATCAGGTTTCATCGGATAAAAGTCAGGCGTATATCGGGTGGAACATAAAAATTCTCGACAGCGATGAAAACGTCTACTATGACGGGGATGTAAATTTTTCCGGAGACTCGCTTGATTCCGGAATTTTAGGATTGAAGAAGGGATATTATTTTGCTGTTGTAAAATCCGTCCTCGGTCAGGGAGTAGAGTACAGAATAACAGTCGATTTCAATTATGACAAATTTGTTGAAAACGAAATAAATGACACTATGGAACAGGCGAATACTCTCACCGACAAAAATCCGACGTCCGCTGTTTTATCGGACAGATCGGGTACGGAAGACGTCGATTATTTCAAGTTCACTATGAAAAATGACGGCTATTGTCTTATCAGATTTTCCCATGAGGCATTTTCTCAATACGACAGGTCGGGCTGGAATATAACTTTGACGGATTCAGGCGGCAAAGTCATTTATTCCGATATTTCAAACTGGCATGACAGAAATGTTTATTCTCCTTATATAGGTCTGTCATCAGGCGAATACTATATACGTATTGATTCCGACGGCATTTACAGAAACGGCTGCCCGTATTATCTGACTTACGCCGGTGTAGAAGACCCTAACTGGGAAAAGGGCGGCAACAACTCCAAAGAAACCGCTCAGGAAATTAAGATCGGTCATTCTGTAAACGGTTCGCTAATTGATGTCGGAGTAAATTACGACGTCGATTACTATAAGACGGTTCTTTCGGATTCCGGAATAATTTCGATTGATTTCAGCCACGACGGCGAAAAAGGGGATAAGGAAGGCTGGATAATCACGGTATATTCCGAATCGGGTGAGGAAATAGTTAAGTCATCTGTCAAATGGGATGATTTAAATAAACATATCGAAACCGCGTCTGTTCCTAAAGGCATATATTATATTTCGGTGGATACAGGCGAATATTATAACAGGTCTAAGTATACGCTTACCGTAAATACGAAATAATCAATAATAATTCACAGCCGAAAACAATTCTTTCGGGCAGGTAAATAAAAATAAGCTCCGTTTTCTGCGGAGCTTATTTTATGGTGCAGGTAACAGGGCTCGAACCTGCATGCGTTAGCACAAGATCCTAAATCTTGCGTGTCTGCCAATTCCACCATACCTGCCTATTTTTTATAGATTATATCATTTTATTTTTTTCTTGTAAAGATATTTTTATTGTTGCATTTATTCAGGTTTAGTAGTAGAATTATTTTATATATTCAAAACGGATCGTTTTGTTTATTAAGAATTATTTTGATATCAATCGTAATTTTCGTTACAGTAAATATTTGGTGATTTAATGAGTATATTTTCAAAATTCAGCAGGGGTCTGAAAAAATCAAGACAGAAAATGGGCGGCGCCATCGATGAAATGATGGATTCCTACGATGAATTTTCGGACGATCTTTTTTTAGAGCTCGAGGAGATTCTCGTAATGTCCGATGTCGGCGTTGAAACAGCCCATCAGATAACGGAGGAACTCAGAGACAGGGTTTCAAAAAATAAAATAAAATCCACTAAGGACGTAAAAAAAGAAGTCGAGAATATCGTAGCCGAAATGCTTGAAGGCGGCGAGGATATGGGACTTATCACTCAGCCGTCCATTATTTTGATGATAGGCGTAAACGGAGCCGGAAAAACCACGACTATCGGCAAACTCGCGTCAATGTACAAAGCGCAGGGCAAGAAAGTTCTTCTCGGTGCGGCTGATACATTCAGAGCCGCGGCGATAGATCAGCTCCAGGTCTGGGCAGACAGAGCCGGCGTTGAGATGATAAGGCACGCCGAGGGCTCCGATCCGACGGCCGTTGTGTACGACACTATTCAGGCCGGCAAAAACAGACTTTACGATATTATAATCTGCGATACGGCCGGCAGACTTCAGAATAAAAAAGGACTTATGCAGGAACTTAACAAGATGTACAGGATTATCGACAGGGAACTGCCGTGGTCTGACCGCGAGGTTCTTCTTGTTCTCGACGCCACAACAGGTCAAAACGCCGTAAATCAGGCCAAGGAATTTTCCGAGGTTGCCGAAATAACGGGTATTGTTCTTACAAAACTTGACGGCACCGCGAGAGGCGGAGTTGTCCTCACAATAAAGAACGAGCTGAAAATTCCGGTAAAATTTATCGGAGTCGGAGAGGGAATAGACGATTTGCAGCCGTTCAATCCTCAATATTTCGCAAAGAGTCTTTTTGAGGATATGCCCGATAATTACAAGGAAATAGACAACGAGGTGTTACCGGTTTATGAAAAACCACTTGATACAACAGAAGCCCACGAAATCGTTGAACAGCGTGAAAAAGCTTACGAGGATATCAAAAAATCTTTTGGGGAAGACGTACAAGGCGATGAAGAAGACGGACGAGGTGATGTATCAGACGGGGATAACGAACGCTCTGATGATACCGAGAGAGAATCCGTTCAAGGAAATAGCGAGGGAAATGAAGGACTCGATGAAGTTCACAACTCCGAGGAAATTAAGAAAGAAAAGGACGAGCCTTCAGCCGGAAAATCCGTACAGCAAGATGAAGATGAGAAAAGTTCTGGAGAAGACGCCGGGGATAGTGACCTCTACAGCGGGCTTGGCAAATTTTATTTTTAAACTTATCGGTAAAGGTGAAATTTTTAAATAAAGGATTATTATTATGTCCGGACTTACGCTCTTGATTGGCACTCACAACAGAGGAAAAATAGGCGAAATATCGAGGGTTCTCGAACCGCTCGGTATTAACTGCGTGTCGTCATCCGATTTGAATATCGAACTTTCCGAACCGGAGGAGACCGGCACGACTTTCGCGGAAAACGCGAGGATAAAAGCCGTAAGCGCAATGAAAGAATCCGGTTTTCCGTCGGTTTCCGATGATTCCGGACTTGAAATTGACGCGTTGAACGGCAGACCGGGAGTATACACAGCGAGATACGGCGGCAAAGAAGACTTTTTAAGGCTCGGCGAAGATTTCAGAAAAAAATTTTTATCCGAGCATCCCGACTATTCAGACGTTGTAAATTTCAGCCATTCGGTGCCGTTTTCCGAAAAAATTGAAATTCTCCTCGAGGAGATGAAAAACGTTCCGGAAGAAAAGAGAACCGCGAGATTCAGATGCGCCATTTGCTGTGCTCTGCCGGACGGCAGGCTTATAGAAGCGGAGGGCAAAGTCGAAGGAAAAATCGGCTATGAGCCGAATGGAGACAACGGGTTTGGATTTGACCCTGTTTTTTACAGAGACGGCAGAAGTTTTGCCGAATATTCAGCCGAAGAAAAGGACGCGTGCAGCCACAGAGGCGAAGCGTTGAGGCTGTTCGCGGAAAAAATGAAGGAAATCTGAAATTTATTAATATTTAAACAAGGAACATCATATATGGATTCAAAGACAAGGGCGGCGCTCAGAGCCCAAGCCAATACATTAGACCCGATATTTCAGCTCGGTAAAGGCGGCATAAACGATAATTTTATCGACCAGACAAATACCGCGCTTGACGCGAGAGAATTGATTAAGATAAAAATTCTTTTGGATACAAGCCCAGTTTCGCCCAAAGAAGCGGCCGAAGATTTGAGCGCAAAAACGGGGGCCGACGTAATTCAGGTCATTGGCGGAGTAATAGTTCTTTACAGATACAATCCCGCCCTTCACGAAAAAAAGAAAACCGAAAATAAAAAGTCTGAACAGCATCATTTAAAAAAGGCGTTCACCTACGCTTCGTATAAAAGAGGTTTCAGAAACGAAGACGAAAACAGATATAAGTCGACTTTTAAGACCGCTAAAGAACATAAGGACGAGAAGAAAAGAAAGTCGGCTGCAAAAAGGAAATCTCTGAACGGTAAATAAAATTTCTATTTCAAATATAATATCCTAAAAAAGGAATATAATTGATGACGGAAAAAGATTATAATTATTACACAGGCATTTTAAAACAGCGCTTGTCGGAAAAAAGGTATTACCATTCGCTCTGCGTTGCCGATTCATGCGTAAGACTTTGTGAAAAATACGGCGGAGACAAAGAAAAAATGTACCTTGCCGGTCTTCTTCACGACATAATGAAGGAAGCGGGGAAGGACGAGGTATTTTCGCTTTGCAAAAAATACGGTTATGTTATGACAGAGCTTGAGAAAAGGTCTCATAAGCTGTGGCATGCGCCGGCAGGAGCGGTTTACGTTAAATACGAACTGAAAATCGATGACCCCGTAATTTTCTCGGCAATAAAGTATCACACGACAGGCAGGGAAAATATGACTCAAGAGGAGAAAATCTTATTTATCGCAGATTTTATTTCGGCGGACAGAAATTATGACGACGTCGATGTAATCAGGTCAAAAGCGGAAATCAGCCTTGAGGACGCCATGATTTACGGTCTTTCGTATACCATCAGAGATTTGTCCAAAAGAAATATACCTATTCATCCCGACACTGTGGCCTGCTACAATGATACTGTGCTGAAAAAAGACGACAGAGATTATTAATTAATAAAATTCATATTTTTCAGAAAGGAAACAGATTTATGGACAGCAGAGAAATTGCCGAAAAAGCTTATGAAATCCTTGACAGTAAAAAAGCCAGAGATATTAAGGTTCTTGAAATTTCATCTTTGACTATTGTCGCCGATTATTTTGTAATAGCTACCGGAACATCTAATACTCATATAAGGTCGCTTGAAGATGAAATAGAGGAAAAACTTCACGAACTCGGTGTTGAACCGAGACAGATAGAGGGCAAATCGTCCGGATGGATTTTGATGGATTACTACGGCGTGCTTATCCACATCTTTACTCCTGAGGAGAGAAAATATTACAACCTCGAAAGATTGTGGGCGGACGCGAAACAGATTGATTTTACTAAAAATTCCGATACTGAAAATAAGGATTAAGCAGATAGGAGATATTTATTATGTCGTATGACTTTAAGTCCATTGAAAAGAAATGGCAGGATAAATGGGAAGAAAGCGGAGTTTTCCATGCCAAAAACGATTATTCTCTCCCTAAATACTATTGTCTCGTAGAATTTCCGTATCCTTCGGGACAGGGTCTTCACGTAGGTCATCCGAGAAGCTACACGGCTCTTGATATTGTCGCGAGAAAAAAACGGCTTCAGGGATATAACGTTCTTTATCCAATGGGATTCGACGCGTTCGGTCTTCCAACCGAAAATTTCGCTATAAAAAATCATATTCATCCGGCTATAGTCACCGAAAATAACATCAACCATTTCAGGCAGCAGCTTAAATCACTCGGATTTTCTTTTGACTGGACGAGAGAGGTCAATACTACCGACCCGTCTTACTATAAATGGACACAATGGATATTCCTTCAGCTTTACAAAAACGGACTCGCATACAAGAAAGAAATGTCTGTCAACTGGTGCCCTTCCTGCAAGTGCGTGCTTGCCAACGAGGAAGTTGTAGAGGGGAAATGCGAGCGCTGCGGAACGGAAGTCGTAAGAAAAGTAAAGTCGCAGTGGATGCTTAAAATAACAGCTTACGCTCAAAAACTTATAGACGGACTTGATGACGTAGATTACATTGAGAAGGTAAAAATACAGCAGAAAAATTGGATAGGCAAATCTACCGGCGCCGAGGTTGATTTCAATACGACGGCGGGCGATAAGCTTACAGTCTATACCACAAGACCCGATACGCTTTTCGGCGCCACATATATGGTAATGTCACCGGAACATCCATTTTTAAAGAAATGGGAAGACAAGATAAAAAATCCTGACGAAGTGAAAGCTTATCAGGCCGAGGCTGCTAAAAAATCCGAATTTGAGAGAACAGAGCTTAACAAAGAAAAAACAGGCGTCAGACTTGACGGCGTCGAGGCTATAAACCCTGTAAACGATAAAACGATACCGATATTTATCTCAGATTATGTTCTCGCGACATACGGAACCGGCGCTATCATGGCTGTACCGGCACACGATTCGAGGGACTGGGAATTCGCGAAAAAATTCGGTCTTCCCATTGTCGAAGTTGTCTCCGGCGGTGAGGATGTTCAGAAAGAGGCTTACACCGATTCGGCTAACGGAGTAATTGTAAATTCCGGATTTCTTGACGGACTGAAAGTTCCCGAGGCGAAAGAAAAAATTATAAGCTGGCTCGAACAGAAAAATGCGGGCAGACGAAAAACAAACTATAAGCTCAGAGACTGGGTATTCTCACGTCAGAGATATTGGGGCGAGCCGATTCCCATGGTCTACTGTGAAAAATGCGGATATGTTCCTCTTCCCGAGAGCGAACTGCCGCTGCTTCTCCCTAAGGTTGAAAGTTATGAGCCGACCGACAACGGCGAGTCTCCTCTTTCAAAACTTGATTCATGGGTTAATACCACATGCCCTAAATGCGGAGGACCGGCTAAGAGAGAGACAGACACAATGCCGCAGTGGGCAGGTTCGTCGTGGTATTTCATGAGGTATACCGACCCGCACAATGACAAATGTCTCGCCTCTCCGGAAGCTATGAAATATTGGCTTCCCGTCGATTGGTACAACGGCGGCATGGAACACACCACTCTTCATCTTCTCTACTCAAGATTCTGGTACAGATTCCTCTACGATATCAGAGTCGCTCCCACGCCGGAACCTTATCAAAAGAGGACGAGCCACGGCATGATTTTAGGCGAAAACGGAGAAAAGATGTCTAAATCAAGGGGCAACGTTGTAAATCCGGATGATGTAGTCAAAGAATACGGCGCCGACACATTGAGACTTTACGAGATGTTCATAGGCGATTTTGAGAAATCTGCTCCGTGGTCTACAAAATCAATCAAAGGCTGTAAGAGATTTCTCGACAGGTATTGGGATTTTCAGAATATTGTCGACCCGAGCGAGGAAATCAGACCTGAATTTGTCGTTTTGTTCAACAAACTCATCAAAAAAGTTACGTTTGACATCGATAACCTTAAGGATAACACGGCTATAGCCGCAATGATGTCCGTAATGAATGATATTTTCGATTCAAAAAAGATAACCAGAAAAGAACTTGAGATTTTCACAATACTTCTCAACCCGTTCGCGCCTCATGTCACAGAGGAAGTATGGGAAAAAATGAACTTCGGCGGTACCGTCACAGATCAGAAATGGCCTGAGTACGACGAATCAAAATGCGTTGAGGACGAGGTCGTAATTCCTGTTCAGGTAAACGGCAAAGTCAGAGCAAAACTCACAGCCGAAAAAGGAATTTCCGAACAGGATGCCTTGGCTCTTGCGCTGGAAAACGATTCAGTAAAACAGTTCATCGACGGAAAAACGGTTGTCAAAAAAATTTACGTTCCCGGCAGAATAATCAATATCGTTGTAAAGTGAAAAATAAAAAAAGAACAGGAGCCGAAATTTTTCCGGCTCCTATTTTTGTATCATAATTAATTCAGGTTTGTCCGAGATATTCCTCAAGGCATAAACCGGACGCTTTTATCGAAGGCGCGTTTTCCGCACCGACATACCTCCAGTGCCACGGCTCGAATTTAACTCCTGTGACTCCTGCTTTGTTTTCGGGGTATCTTTCTATAAATCCGTATTTGTCGGCGTTTTTCTTGAGCCACGCGTATTCAGAAGTATTCTGAAAATTCGCGCTTGACGATGCGCATATTATGTCCATACATATTCCCAGATTGTGCTCCGAAGAACCTGCCGGCATTCTCCTTGTAGCGGCTTTTGATTCGGCTTCCGCGCGTGAATAACCGCTTGATAGATAGTCGTTTACAAATTCATTGAAAAGCCTCTCCTGAGTCGAATAGCTTCTGTATCCCGAACACGGAGTCAAATATATTCCGTCATTTGCTGCCGCGGAATACATTTTTTCATAAGCGGCGGCGGCTCTTGAATCCATCCGTTCGCCGGAACCTGCTACGTAAGACAGATTCAGCCGTGAATCGACGTTTCCGACTCTGTGGGTTGCATTCACTAAAATAAGCTCCCATGACGATGTGTCGGAAGGAAAATTCACTTCAGACCGCGGCTGCGCAATTGATGACGCCGCTGTCGTTTTTGATTTTGCGGTGCTTCCTGATTTTGTCGTGTCATTCTCGGTTTTCTCTTCGGTTTTCTCTTCGGTTTTCTGCTCAATTAAAGGCGGCTCCGTTTCCTTTTCATCAGATGATGAAAAGCTTTCAGGTGCTTCACTCATTTGCGCCGAAACGTCAGAAGTATCATTGTTTTTATTATTTGACGTGCCGATTTTAAAATGCACTAACAAAATAAGAGTCGCGGCGAGAACGGCGGCAAACAGAATTACCATAGAAACAGTAAATGATTTATTGCTTTTTTTCATGTTTTCTCCGTTTTACAGTAAAAATTTGTCTTTATTTTATAATAATCGAAATAAAAGCTTTTGTCAACAATACAGACATAAATTCGTTAAATATTTCATAAATTTACAATTTGTTAACATTTGAGCCGAAACGGTAAAATAACTATTCAATTTTTACAGACCGTTTATATAATCTTGAAAATCGATAATTTAAGTGTTATTATTGAAATCCTATGTTTATAATGGGAATTAATTTTTTTCAGGTGCGATATGATAGGTTTGGGAACTATAGTAAATTCAGCCGCGATAGCTCTGGGCGGCATAGCGGGAACCGTCGTCGGAAAACGTTTTTCCGAGAAGACTCAGCAGAGCATTTTGTCTGCCTGCGGAATACTTGTAATTTTTCTCGGAGTTTCCGGGACGCTGCAGCAGATGTTTACGATAAATTCCGGAAAAATTTCAACTGGAGGCACAATGATGATGCTCGCGTCAGTAATTTTGGGCACTCTTGTAGGAAGTCTGATTGACATAGATAAAAGAATTGAAACATTCGGTCAATGGCTTAAAAGAAAAACTGGAAACGACAATGACGCGAAATTTGTCTCAGCGTTCGTAAGCGCGTCGCTCACTGTATGCGTCGGCGCAATGGCTGTAATCGGGTCAATAACTGAAGGAATAACAGGTGACCACTCAATACTTTTTACAAAATCTATTCTTGACTGTGTTATTATTATCGGAATGGCGTCGTCAATGGGCATCGGTACGTCGTTTTCAGCTATCCCCGTTTTTGCGGTTCAGGGTTTGGTAACTCTGTTGAGCCGCTATGTCGCGCCTTTGATGACTGACGCCGCTATGGCTAATCTGTCGTATATCGGCAATATTCTTATTGCATGCGTAGGAATAAATCTTCTTTTCCCAAAAAAAATAGATGTCGCAAATATGCTTCCGTCTCTTATAATAGCGATAGCATGGGCGTTTATTCCTGGGCTGCCGAAATAAAAAAAGAAAAGGTTTTACTAAATTCTCTGTTTAATTTTTTTTCATTTCAAACTAAAAATTTTTCAATAATCACACACGTATTATTTTAACTCCGCTTTGCCTTATTGCAGAGCGGATTATTTTTTTAGGGAATATTATGACATTTGGTGAATATTTAAAATTCTGCGCTAAGAAAAAATTTCTCAGCTTTAAACAGAAAGTTTGATAATATTATGGAGTATAAGGATGTGATAGAAAATGCCAACGCTGTAAGTTCAAATGACGACGAGGAAAAGTGTATAAACAGAAATTACAGCTGGTATCCATGTCTTGGCAGGTATTTCAACTTCGATGACTTTTTCGAGACTGCGAAAGAAATTCCTAATATTGATTGTCTTGCCAAAAAGGTTATAGAGCATTACAAAGCAAAAATTTTCAACTCCGACAAATTTCGTCTTCAGAGTAAAATAGCAATCTTAGTTTCGGATAGTTTGATTCAGTTCTTCAGCATTGATTATACGAAAGAGATTTTTTCTTTGGCGCAGATTTTCTTGCTATTGTCGAGGAAGAAAGCATGATAAATGATTTTCAAAAATACTGCGACTCGTTAATCAAGACAGACGCGTTTTACAAGAATGGACGCGCAAAAAACATTGTAAACGACATTATCATCGACCTTGAATCTAAATTAAAAAAATAAATCGACTCATTTTACCGGCCATATCGGCCGGTTTTTTTTTATTTCATTTTGAATATTGATAATTATCCCAAATTGTAGTATATTTAAATTAAATATTTATAGCCGGAGTGATGTATTTGAAAAAATTTTTCAGGAAGCAGAAGCCGGGACGCCTGATAGCGTTTGGTTTCTTTTTTTTGATTTTGATCGGGTCTGTTCTTCTAATGCTGCCTGTCAGTGTTAAAGACGGCGTACATCTGAAATATATCGACGCGCTTTACACATCTGTAAGCTCAGTATGCGTCACAGGCCTTATCACCGTTGACCCCGGCGATACTTTTACGGTATTCGGTCATGCGGTAATGGCTGTACTTATTCAGCTGGGAGGTCTCGGAGTCGCTTCCGTAGGTGCCGGTCTTATTCTTTTAGTCAGAAAAAAAATAGATCTCAGCGGAAGAAATCTCATAAAAGAAGGCTCCAATCTCGATTCTGAAAACGGCATAACCGGTTTTTTAAAAGATGTTTTTGCAATTACGGCAATAATTGAGACAGCGGGCGCTTTAGTGAGCTATATTGTCTTTTCAAAGGATTATCCGCCTTTAAAAGCATTTGGCATTAGCGTATTTCATTCTATAGCGTCGTTTAACAATTCCGGCTTTGACATTCTCGGCAATTTTCAAAGTCTTACAAATTACAAAGACAACGTTCTTTTGAATATAACTACGAGCGTTCTCATTATTCTCGGCGGAATAGGATTCCTCGTTATCAAAGAATGTCTTTCAGTAAAATTTAATTTCAAAAAACTTTCGATGCATACAAAGGGCGTATTGTCGGTATCGCTTGTTCTTACTGTCGGAGGAATGTTTATTTTCAAACTCTCAGAAAGAGGAGAAATGACTTGGCTTGAGGCATTTTTTCAGTCGGTATCCGCGAGAACGGCGGGATTTTCGACATTCCCGATGAGTAAATTCACTCCGGCTGCGACGGCTTGCATGCTTGTTCTTATGTTTATCGGCGCGTCACCCGGCTCTACGGGCGGCGGCGTTAAAACTACTACGGTATTTGTCCTTTTTGAGGCGATAAAAGCTGCGGCGGCAAATAAATCACCTAAAGCTTTTCACTATTCAATCCCTTCGGAAAAAATAAAGAAAGCCGGCGTTATAGTTCTACTCGGACTGGCGATAGTATGCGTTGGTGCGTGGGCTCTGTTGTTTATGGACCCAGAGGTTACGTTATCTCAGGCTCTTGTCGAAACAGTCAGCGCATTCGGCACGGTTGGGCTTTCAACGGGTATTACCCCAAAACTCAGTATGGGTTCTAAAATTATTTCCATGATTATTATGTATATCGGAAGGCTCGGACCTTTGACAGTCGCCTCGATATGGAGTTTGTCAAAAGCAGAAAGAGTTAAATTTCCGGAAGGCAATCTTGCTATAGGATAAAATAAAAGGGAGAAATAATATGTTCGGAAAACCTAAAAACAACAACAATGACAACACGTACGGAATAGTCGGCATAGGCAGATTCGGCTACAATCTCGCAGTGAGTTTATCGGAATCCGGAGCGGATATTCTCGTCATCGACAAGGACGAAGATAAAATAAAGGAAATGCGCGAGTACACTGAAAACGCGTATGTAGTGAAAACTCTCGATAAAAAATCGTTGAGCGATACCGGAATACAAAACTGCGACGTTGCGATAGTTTGCATAGGCGAACAACTTGATTCTTCAATACTTACAACGCTGCATCTCGTAAGTCTCGGCATTCCCCACGTCATATCAAAGGCAAATACCTCCGAACACGGCGAGATACTTGAAAAACTCGGCGCCGAGGTTGTGTATCCTGAAAAGGATATGGCTGTAAGGCTTGCGAATAGGCTTATTACGTCAAAAGCTCTCGATTACGTTCAGCTTTCTGAGAAACTGAATATTTCAAAGGTCACAGCGCCCGATTTCATCGTCGGTAAGACAGTTATTGAATCTGACCTCAGAAAAAAATTCGGTATTAATATCATTGCCATTGAGAATAAAGAAGGTCTTACAGAGAATATTTCTCCGTTATATGTCTTTAAAAATGATGACATACTTTATATCGCCGGCGAAAGGGAGAAAATAAGCGCTTTTTCGGCTTACTGAAAAATAACTGTTTGAACAGACGTATTAATTGATAAAATCAAAGTCAATTATTCTTGACGGAATGAATAATTTTCAATATAATATCGATAATATTAAAAGCTGATCTAGCTTAAAAAAAGAGGAAAAAATAATGAGTATCAAAGCAGAACCGTATATCCCCGACGAGGATTATGACAATCCGGCAATGGTGACGGATTTTTATGAGTTCACTATGGCAAACGCGCTTTATCTCGACGGCTACAAGGATACCGTTATGGTATTTGATATGTTTTTCAGAGCGAATCCCGACGGGCTTGGATATTCCATTTCATGCGGACAGAGAAAGCTTGCGAGATTTCTTCAAAATTATCATTTCACCGACAGAGATATCAGGTGGCTCAAGTACAAAGGCATGAGCGATGAATTCTGCGAATATCTCAGGAGTTATAAATGGAAGGGAGATATGTACGCGCTCGACGAGGGCACGGTATGCTATCCTCAGGCTCCCATGGTCAGAATAGAATGTGATATGGCGGGAGCTATACTCATTGAAACGTATCTTCTTCAGACTATGAATTTTCAGTCTCTTATTGCGACGAAGGCAACTAAGGTGACCGGACTCAACACTCATACTCCGAGAAACGTAATGGAATTCGGAACACGCCGGGCGCAGGGAGAATCAGCCGGCAACGACGGCGCTTACGCGGCAATACTCGGCGGATGTATCGGAACGGCGAACTGTCTCGCCGAGATGAAATTCGGACCCGAAGTCAAAGCGGTCGGAACTATAGCTCACAGCTTTATAGAGTTCTACCCGACGGAATATGACGCGTTCAAAGCTTATGCGGACGTATATCCCGACAACGTGTCTCTTCTTCTTGACACTTATTCTATTTTTGAATCGGGTCTTCCAAATCTTCTTAAAATCGACGACTACCTCATCGAAAAATATCCCGATGATCCTAATAAAAGAGTTAAAAGCGCGAGAATTGATTCTGGAGATCTGGCGAGAGGATATAAAAAGCTGAGGAAGGCGCTTGACGAGGCGGGAAAGCCTTATATAAAATTGGTCGCTTCAAATTCGCTTGATGAAAAGAAAATGAGCGATATGGAGGTATACGAGGGCGCCAAATTTGATTCCTACGGCGTAGGCGAAAGGCTGATTACATCTTCGAGCGATCCTGTTTTCGGCGGAGTCTACAAGCTTGTCGCCGTTAAAAATCCGGACGGAACATATCTTCCAAAAATGAAATGCTCCGACTCTGTTTCAAAGGCTATTATTCCGGGAAAACTAATGGTTTGGAGAATTTACGATGAGGAGGACAAAGGTCAGGCCGACGTAATTTCACTTGACAGCGAAACTGTCGAGGCGGGAAAAGAGATAACGCTCTTCAACCTTGATCCGGACGCTTACCACAAGACAAAGACAATAGTACCTTACAAAGTCGAGAAAATCCTGAAACCGGTTATAATAAACGGCGAACTTGTCGCGTCTTTGCCGTCTATATCCGAAAAGCGAGCCTATATAAAAGATCAGATTGAAAATCATGTTTGGGAGTCGGAACTCAGACCCGTTCTTCCCCATAAGCATTATGTCGATATGACTCAAAAAGTCGCTGAACTAAGGGAAGAGATGTACAAAAAACTTCACGGAGGAATAATTTGAGCTACCTTTTATACGGCGGAGCTTTCAATCCTCCGACTAAAGCGCATATTTTCCTCTCAAAATACGCTTGCGATGCGACAAAATCCGAGGGCGTGATTTTTATGCCGTCTAAAATTTCCTATATTAAAGGAGTTGAGGGCAAAAATTTCGCTTTTTCCGATGAAGAAAGAATATCTATGCTCACAAAAATCGCCGATGGTAAAAGCTGGATGAAAGTAAGCTCCTACGAGCTGAATCTTACAGCTTTTCAGCCGAGGACATATGAAACGTTAAATCATCTGAAAAATGAGGAAAACATCAACTGTAAGCTCCTTTTTGGCAGCGATTGGCTTCCGGATTTAAAAACCAAATGGCTTCATATTCCCGAAATCGCGAAGGAATACGGCATTGTCTGCATGGAGAGGGGAAATGACATTGTATCGGATTTTATAAAAAACGACGATTACCTGAAATCTCTCGCGCCGTATATAGAAATAATAAAAACGCCGGACGAATTTAAATTTACAAGCTCTACTCAGGCAAGGGAAAAATTTTCTGAGATGAAAAGAAATCACTCCGAGCTTGAAAAAATAGTGCCGGACGAGCTTGACGGGCTTAAATCGTATTTATAATTTAATTGAATTTATGAAAAACAATATTATTAAAGTTTCCGCCGCCGTACCGGAATTAAAGGTCGCGAACACCGAATTTAACGCGGGAAAAATAATTGAAATAATAAAGAGCAACATCGATTCGTCTCTTATTGTTTTCCCCGAGCTTTGCGTCGTCGGTTATACGTGCGCGGATTTGTTTTTTAATGAAAATCTTCTGCGAAAATCTGAAAAAAGCGTAGAGGTAATAGCCGCTGAAGTTCCGGACTCCATGACTGTTTTGGTCGGCGCACCCGTAGTTTACAATAATGAAATATTCAACTGCTGCGTCTTTCTGTCCGGCGGAAAAGTTTGCGCCGTCACGCCGAAAATTTATGTTCCGAATTACGGCGAGTTTTATGAAAGACGATGGTTTGCGTCAGGCAGAGATGTAAAGAACGCGGAAATTTTATATGCCGGAGAGATTGTTCCTTTCGGCTCCGATGTTTTAGTTGAAGATAAACTTTCGGGCGCAGTTGTCGGCGCGGAAATTTGCGAGGATCTTTGGGTCCCCGACAAGCCGAGTACCGGTATGTGCCTCGCCGGGGCGAATATTATAGCAAACCTTTCCGCAAGCGACGAGACAATCGGCAAAGAAGATTTCAGAAGAGAAATGGTAAATCAGCAGAGCGCTTCATGTTACTGCGGATATATATACGTCTCTTCCGGTACCGACGAGTCTTCAACCGATATGGTTTTTTCGGGTCATACTTTAATATCCGAAAACGGAAAACTATTGAAGGAATCCATTTTTCCTGAAAAAAATCATGTTGAATCTTCTCTCATTGACCTTCAAACCATTACATACAACAGGCTTCATCAGTCCACATTTGAAAATACTTACGGCAATTTCAGAAAAATATCCGTAAATATTCCGGCTGTCGGCGGAAAAAATGAAATAGACGCCAAAGAATTGGCGGACGCATTAAATAAAGAAAATTATTATATCGCGAGAAATCCGTTTATTCCGTCAGACGACAATCAGCTTCACGAACGCTGCGAAAAAATTCTCAGAATTCAGGCGAACGGTCTTGCGACGAGGGTAAGATCCACAGGCATAAAAACCCTTGTTCTCGGCGTTTCAGGCGGCCTTGACAGCGCTCTTGCATTAATAGTATGCAGAGAAGCGAAAAAAATCGAAAAAGACATTAAAATTATTGCGCTTACCATGCCCAACGAGGGAAACACGTCGTCGCTGACTTATAAAAATTCCGTTGAACTTCCAAAGGCGGTCGGCTGTGAATTGAGGGAAGTTTCTATCGGAGAGGACGTAAAACGTCACCTTGAAAAAATCGGACACGGCGCCGATTACAAAGGCGAAGGCGATACTGCATATGAAAACGCGCAGGCGCGAATGAGGACTTACATTCTCATGGATACCGCTAATATGGAAAACGGTCTTGTCGTCGGGACAGGAGATCTTTCGGAACTCGCTCTCGGTTGGTGTACTTATAACGGAGATCATATGTCAATGTATGCCGTTAATTCTTCGGTGCCGAAGACATTGGTAAGATATATCTGCTCGGCATATGCTAAAACATGCGGCGACGAAAGACTCGAAAAAGTGCTGATGAGTATCGTCAACACGCCGATAACTCCGGAACTCACGCCTAATAAAAACGGCGAAATAGCGCAGAAAACAGAGGAGAAAATAGGAAAGTACGACTTGAACGATTTCTTCCTTTTCTATCACCTCAGATACGGATTTACTCCCGAAAGAATACTCGCTTTCGCTATGAGAGCATATCCCGAAATCGACGAAAAGTTTTTGGCTCAATCGGAAATCAGATTTTTTACAAGATTTTTCCGCCAACAGTTTAAACGAAGCTGTCTGCCGGATGGACCTAAAGTAGGCTCTGTCACTCTTTCTCCGAGAGGAGACTGGCGTATGCCGAGCGACGCTGATCCCTGTATCTGGAAAAAACAGCTTGAAAAAATCGCGGAATAAAATAAGACTTTTGACGAAAATAAAAAAGCAGGCTCTTACTTTAATCGGTAAGTCTGCATTTTTTTTGCCGCCGTCTGTTTTGTTTGCGAATTTTTAATAGATAAATATGTATCGGTATTTTTTGTATATTGTTTTTTGCCGTCAAATAAAGTAAAATAAGATAAAAATATTTTATTATTTAAACGGAGATATAAAATGAAAATTGTTATTACAGACGGATATACAGAAAATCCCGGAGATCTTTCCTATGACGGACTGAAAAAATACGGCGAACTCACTGTTTACGACAGGACGGCGCAAAATGAGCTTTTAGAAAGAATAAAGGACGCTGATATTGTCATAACAAATAAAGTCGAATTGAGAAAAGACGTGATTGATAAGCTTGACAATTTGAAGTTTGTCGAACTTATGAGTACAGGCTATAACGTAGTTGATTACGATTATTTGAAAACGAAAGGTATTCCGGTGTCAAATATTCCGGCTTATTCGACAGAAGGCGTAGCTCAGCTTGTAATGGCGTTTATTCTCGAATTTGCCATAGGTGTAGGAGAACATACCGAATCTGTCAAAAAAGGCGAATGGGCTTCCTGTCCTGATTTCTGCTATTGGAAAAAACCCATATTTGAATTGAGCGGAAAAACTCTCGGTATATTCGGCTTTGGAAGAATAGGCAGGGCTGTTGCGAAAAGAGCCGACGCGTTCGGAATGAAAGTATTGTTCTACACGCCGCGAGACCACGGAAATTATCCCGATTACGCCAAAAGAGTAAGTCTTGACGACCTGTTGTCAAATTCTGACATTATCACAATGCACTGCCCTCTTGTCCCAGAAACTCATGAGATAGTTAATTCTGAATTTATTTCAAAGATGAAAGACGGCGCGTATCTTATAAATACGTCAAGAGGTCCCGTAATTAACGAAAACGACGTATCCGACGCTCTGAAATCCGGAAAACTTTCGGGCGCGGCGTTCGATGTTCTTTCATCTGAGCCTCCAAAAAAAGACAATCCTCTCGTATCTTCTCCCAATACGTTTATTACTCCGCACATAGCATGGGCCGCTTACGAGACGAGAAAAAGACTTCTTGATATTTTGACTCGGAATATAGAAGCTTTCATTAATGGCAAGCCTGAAAATGTTGTCAATTTGTGATAAACGCCGAAATTGATTTTTGTTCTGATAAAAAAATAAAATCGGTTGACATATATCTTGTTTTGGTGATAAAATTAAATGATATAAAAAACAGATAAAAAATAATTGCAGGTGGAATAAATTGTCTATATTATCGGTTGATGCTGCTGCCGTAACAGTTAAAGCCAAAAATCAAACCGTAAACTACGAAAATTATAATATCAACGAAAAGGTATATTCAAAAGAGTCCGTAAGCTCTGAAAAAGGCAAGAGAATTGCCGCTGAAAATGTCGCCGTTCCTTTCTACTGCGCCGTAGCGTCCTCCAATGAGGAGGATTTTGCTTCCGGAGCGATGAAAGCATTGAACAACGGTTATACTACCGATATGGCGGATTCAGACGATGAAAAGGAAGCTGTTTTAAACGGATATTTCGACGACCTTGACGCAGTTATAGATCAGGTAAACGACGAAAGGGCAAAGCTCAGGGTCGGACTTATTTATGTTTCCGCGAGAAATATCATCGCCGGCAGACTCGGAGACTGCCGCATACTCAGGTATACTGACGGCGGAATTTTTGAAGTCGCGAGACCCGAAGAGGGTGCGGACAGAGGAACGAGAATAATACACAACGTGAAAGACGGCGACGTTTTCGTAATACTCGGGTCGGGCTGTTCGGAAGACCCTGATTATGAATCTCTGCAGAAGGATTTTGAAAATTCTTCAAATGTGAGGGAGACTGTAGTTTCTGTATTTAATACCGTAAGTAAAAGCAGAGAGGATAAAGACAGAACAATAGTCGCAATTAAGATAAAAGCTGACGACACTTTACCGGCGTCTGTCAATGAAGAAAGCGACGATGCGCGCAGAGATGAGGAGGCAATTAACGCTTTTGAGGGCGGTGCAGCCGCTCATTCGGCAGTTGATAATGACGATAACGGGGAAGTTGAGGTAGAGTCTGATTCCGATGAAGACAAATCCGACAATGCCGCCGATAAAGAACATGAAAAGAAAAAGGTAAATATCGTTCCGATAATTATTCTGGTCATTTTGGTTGCGGGCGTCTGCTGTTATTTCATATATGAACATTATTTCAAGAACAAGTCTGATAATAAACCGGAGCCTGTTTCTGTAAGCGCTGAGGCGTCTACCGAAGAAATTTCACTTGAAATTACGACGGAAGAGGAAACTACCGAGGCGGAAACCGAAGAAAAGACGGAAGAGTCTACCGCCGAAGAAACGACGACAAAAAAAGAAACCACAACTCATGCTGTTTCAACTACAAGGTCATCGTCAAATAGGAATTATCAAACTACAACTACGAGAAGATATTACACCACAACGACAGAAGCCGCTACTTCTTCCACCACTCAGGCGACTACTACCGAGCATTCGGACGACAATACGACTACCACGAAATCGACAGATACAAACGAGCCTACGGCTACCACAACTTCTCCTCAAAATGAATAAGCAATAACAAAAAATTTAACGCTCCGAAAAAACGGGGCGTTAATATATTCTATTTTTTTAATAATCAAGGAAACATAAATCCAGATCTACGTTTCCTTCTATGCCGTCTACTTTTCCTGTCGTAGTATATTGCCATATGTCGAAATCATAATAAAAATCCGGATAATCGCCTGAAAGCTGTGCGAACCATATAGGGTAGTCTGTGAGCTTCGCGAGGTCGAATCTCATATATCCCTCCTTGCGGTTCATATAAATCATAGGTTTGTATCCTAAAGCTTCAATCTCATTGCAAAAAGCCTTTGTATAAAGCGTCAGCTCGTCTTTGGTGACGTTGTCTGTTCTCATTCCCACCTCGGAATCATTTTCCCAGTCGAAAACAAGAGGGTAATCGAGCTTTTCGCCCTCGAGTATCTGAACTGCGTAATCGGCCTCTTCTTTCGCCTCCGCTTCGGATATCGCCTGCGAATAAAAATATGCGCCTACTTTTAGACCTGCGGCTTTAGCTTTCTTCACGTTTTCGAGCGCTTTATCGTCCTTGCCTAAAATTCCGGTCTGACCGTAGCCTCTGTAACCGAGTCTGACGAATACGAAATCAATACCGTCGTTTTTTACTTTATTAAAATCAATATCACCCTGAAAATGTGATACGTCTATTCCGGCGGAGCTTTTTACGTTTTTGTCGTCATAAATAATTCTGCCGTTTTCCTGTTTTTTGAATAATGTGTTGTCGTATGGAGAAACCGGAACGTTTTTGTAATAAGGAACAAGCCCGTCAATAAGGTAAGTCTGTACGGTAGTATCGGGGGCTGTTGTATCTTCATCGACGTTTTTCTTTGATTTTGTTAAAAAGAAAACTGCGACTACAGCGGCGGCCAAAACAGCGATTATTATTATCAGAGGAATTAATTTCCTTTTTACTTTATCATTTATTTCCATAATACGGATTATATCATTTTAACAGAGTTTTATCAATATAAATTATTTGAGGTGAATTTATATGGGCGATTGTTTTAATTATGTTTCAGACGGTAGGATAATAGACGTATTCGGTCAGGACGGTTTATGCCCTGCGGTTTATTTAAATTGTTTTGAAAGAAAAGAGGGAGAAGCGGTTTATAAAATTTTAAAAAAGAGAAGCGCGCCTAAATTTACTTTAATATCGATTTCAAATACAGACTGGGACAACAGCCTTTCTCCGTGGGAATCGGATCCCGTTTTTAAATCAGGAGAAAAATTCGGCGGAGGCGGAGAAAATTATCTCAAATGGCTGTTAGATGAGCTTATTCCTTTAATAGAGGAAAATAGAAACATACACTCTTCTGAAAAATATATCGCAGGCTATTCGCTTGCCGGATTATTTGCCGTCTGGGCTTCGTATAAAACTGATGAATTTACAAAAATCGCATCTGCTTCAGGCTCTTTATGGTTTCCGGGATTTTTAAAATTCGCCGAAGATAATGAAATTTCAAAAAATCTGAAGTCAGCTTATTTTTCTCTGGGAGACAAAGAGGACAAGACTAAAAACGAGATAATGAAAACGGTGAGAGAAAATACTGTAAAGGTTGAAAATATTTTCAATGAAAGGAAAGTCAAGACTTGTTTCAAACTTAATAACGGCAATCATTATCAGCAGACCGATTCAAGGCAGGCGGCGGCGATAGAGTGGATATTGAGAAATTGATTTTTATATATTCAAAATAAATTCGGATAATAAAAAAGAGACGAAAACCGACTCTTAATTTAATAAGGCATGGGCGGAATAGCTCGAAAATTAGGCACGTTGTCGCGGCGGAGAGATCAGAAGAAACAGATAAGCATGAAACGGCAATAAAGCAGAAAACGCATTTTTCGTGATGAGTACCGAATAAGCTTTTTCAATTCAAAATGAAATTAAAGCAAACAAAAATATTCAGATAAAAAACAGTTTACAAATATCGAATTGACAATATAAAGATTTGCGTTTTATAATGATATATATCTGATACATTTGCGAAATGAGCGATACCATGTCCTTTCGGCAATAAAATATCAGGCAAAGCAAAAAATAATACGCTTTCAAGTACTATTTCTATATTGCTTTGAAAAAAAATGCTATTAGGCAGAGTATTTGGCAATCTTTTTGTGAACGCAATTTTTAGGAGGAAAATATATGGCAGAAATAATAGGTGATAATATTCCCAACATTCCGTGGCGAGATAAGCCGGAAGGCTATATGTACCCGGTTTGGAGATACTCTGAAAATCCGGTGATAACAAGGGATAATCTGTTTATGGCAAACAGCATTTTTAATTGCGCCGTTGTACCGTTCGGAGAGGGATTTAAAGGCGTTTTCCGCGCCGATATGAGGAGCCGCGATCAAACTCTTGTCACAGGCTCAAGTTTGGACGGCATACACTGGACGCTTGATAAAAAGGTTATTTTCAGAGGATATGACCCGAGGCTGTGCAAAATCGACGAAAAATACTACCTCTCCTGGGTAAACCTGACGCCTCACGGCACAACGATCGGCATTGCGTATACAGAGGATTTTGCCGACTGGACTCAGCTTGAGGACGCATGTTATCCCGTCGCGAGAAACGGCGTGCTGTTTCCGAGAAAAATCAACGGCGAATACGTCCTTCTTATCCGTCCATGCGACAGGGGACACACGCCTTACGGCGATATTTTCCTGAGTCACAGCAAAGATCTGACTTATTGGGGCAAGCATAGATTTGTTATGTCTCCCGTCAAAAACTGGGAGATGACAAAGGTTGGCGCGGGTCCCACACCCATCGAGACAAGTGAGGGCTGGCTGTTGTTCTACCATGGTGTGCTTACAAGCTGCAACGGCTTTACATACAGTATGGGTGCCGCGCTTCTTGATATCAATGAGCCTTGGAAGGTTATTCACCGTGCGGACAGTTATCTTCTCGCGCCTCACGAAACTTATGAATTAGTCGGAGACGTCCCGAACGTCGTATTTCCATGCGCCGCGCTTGCTGACGCCGGCACCGGCCGTATTTCAGTCTATTACGGAGCCGCGGACACAAGTGTCGGGCTTGCGTTTACGACGATTGATGACGTTGTGGATTATATCAAAGAGAACGACTTGATTACGGGGAAATGATAAACGTAAGGCGGAAATTTTATAATAGATTGTACTGTATTTTTCTGCCATTGTGCCGGCAAGCTTTTTTTCACACGCAAAAAAGACAGCTTTGCGAGTAGTAAAAGAGCTGTCTTTGCTGGCGTAATTTTATATATCGGAGGAGTCTTCGGGTTTCTTCGATTTATTTTTTTGTCACAAAACAGATAAATGTTGCGTGTCTTTTCAATAAAGTTTTTTTTGGTAAGAAAAAAAATTTTTTCCTTTGGAAGATAAAAAAGACAAGACTTAAAACGGGATAATGAAAACGGTGAGAGAAAATAATTTAAAGGTTGAAAATATTTTCAATGAAAGGAAAGTCAACACTTGTATCAAAATTAATAACGCCAATCATTGCCGGCAGACAGATTTAAGTCAGGCAAAGCGATAGAATGGATATTCAGAAATTGATTTAAAGCTGTCCGGTATTTATTTCAAATAAATTCGGACAATAAAAAAGAGCCGAAAAACGACTCCGAAATTTTTATGGCAGGGGCAGAAGGGCTCGAACCCTCGGCACGCGGTTTTGGAGACCGCTGCTCTACCAACTGAGCTATACCCCTTCAAAAAAAATATGGTGGACCATCAAGGACTCGAACCTTGGACCGACCGGTTATGAGCCGGTTGCTCTAACCAACTGAGCTAATGGTCCTCAAGTGAACATAAGATATTATAGCATAAAATAATCAAATGTCAATATTAAATTTTACCGTTTTTTAACTTTTTGTGTAGGTTGTTAAAATATCAATTTATTATAAAAAAGGCGGAAAACCGTTTAAGGAATTCCGCCTTGCTTCTTTGTCAGAACAGCTGCTTTATAACATAAAGTATTCTGTGAATGATTGCGATAAACTGATCGAAGAAACCTGTGCCGTGAACTTTACCGCAGTAAGGACATTCGGAGCCTTTAGAATCGCCGCCTTGATCCGAACCGTGACTTGAAGATGTGTTCTTCGCTTCGGGAACAGATGAATCGGGAACGGTTATCTTGACGTCGCCGGTGATGATATCTCCGTTAATCGTAAGCTTTCCGCTTGCCGGATCGTATGTGTAGCCGTGATTCTGTTCAATCTGCTTGCCGCCAATCGTTACAGTCACTTTGGTCGGGAAACCGTATCCGTCTGTTCTCTGGAATGTCGTATGATATACGGAGCCGGATTTTACCGAAGTGGTCTTGTTGGAAGGATTTGTTTTTGATGAAACGCCGGAAAGATCTACGTTTACGTATTTAACAGCTTCTGTAGCCGATACTACGCTTATGTCGCCGGTGATAAGGTTTCCGGGTATCTTAAGCTGACCTGAGTAGGAGTCGTATGTATATTGAGTAGTAGACGCCTTTTGTCCTGTCTTTGAATCGGTGATTTCAACTAAGATGGATTCGGGATTGTCGCCGGGAAGATAGATTGAGAAGTCTTCTGAATATGTGACAGTTCTCGTTCCCTTTGAGCCTGTGTAATCGTATGTAAGAGTAAACGTGTTGTTCTTGTACTTAATCTGAGATTTGACGTCGCCTGCCGGCATTGTCGTGTAAACTTTGTCCCATGAAAGAGTTCTGTAATCCTGCTCGTATGATGATGTGTCGGGATATGTTATGGACGTTCCGTAATCCTGATTGAGTGAGGAAATTGTATTTCCGTTTCCGTCAAGGAATGTAATCGTATATGAGTTTACACTGTACTGAGCCTTCAATATGACGTTGCCTATTCTGTCTGTATAAGTTTCGCCTTGATTGTAAAGGTATCCGTTAGTCCATGTATAACCGTCGCTCGCGCCGTTTTGAGATGTTGTCCATCCCGTGAACGTGTAGCCTTCTTTAGCTGAAGAAGTGATCATGGGAAGTCCGTCGGATGCGTTGTAAGTTCCGGTTTTGATAGTATTGCCGTTTTCGTCTACGAATGTGTACGAATAGTCTTCCGGGTTCCACTTTGCGAAGAGAACCATATCGCCGTCAATGTTGTAAGTAGAGCCTGAAGAGTATGACTTGCCGTCTTTATTTTCCCAACCGCCGAATGTGTATCCAACTCTCGTCGGTGAAGGCATTGTTGTAAATGCGCTGCCGTAGGCTACTGTCGATGGCTCGTAATTACCTGGGTATATGCAGAGCTGAATCTGGTAATTGTCAAATGTGAAGTCCTGTCCTAGTTCAACGTTGTCATTGCAGTAGTAGACGAATATGCTTGCTTTTACGTTTGATGTAAGGTTAGAGTGCTGTGAATCGCCGTCTACGTAGCTGTGAGTTTCAAGCTCTGTGCCGTCGTCGTATCCTGTACTGTATATGGCAATTCTCGGCGAGCAGTTGTAGCCTGGATTCTGCGTCCATTCGTTAGGAGATTTTCCTCCGATTGTCTTGTACGCTACTGTGTAGCCTGCCGAGCTGTCGGGAAGGGAAATTGAATTTACAAGGAAATAGTAATTTTCATCGGAGCCTACTGCTCCGCCGTACGGATTTCCATTTGTGCTCGCCTTAACAGTGTTGGGCGTGCCGTTTATAGTGAGTACGCAGGAGGATATGTTGTAAGTCATCGTAAGTCCGCCGTCTGTCTTTGTATAAGAGCCGTCGGAGTAAGTCCAAGTTGAATCTTTCTCTAAAGCCTCGTCAATTTCGTTTGAAACGGTATTGTATCCCGCTACGTATGTTGCAGTGTAGATTTTATCTGACCATACGCCCTCGAAGGTTACATTTCCGTACATGTTGGAGATTTCAGTTCCGGGCTTATATGTGTCGCCTGTTGTCCATGTTGTGCCGGTCGATGACGATGTGATTTTGAAGTTGTCGATTTTCTTAGTCCAAGAAGAATTTGAGTAAGAGTTTATTTTGAATCCTTTTGAATATGTGTATTTCGCCGTCTCTGTCTTGGAGGAATTTGTCGGGTCGATATTTTTGTAAGTTATCGTGTAGACAGTCTCCGTAAACGTGCCGGTGAGATTTACGTCGCCGAACTTATTTGTATAATTTCCGGCAGCTATTTTGCCTGTGCCCCAGTTGTTCTGAGATGTGTCGGAGCCTGTGTCGCATGTCCAGCCCGTGAATGTCGCGGCTGTCTTTGTTCCTGTCGGCAAAGTTATAGTTGAATTATAATTATATGTTATCGGCGATACAGCTGATCCTCCGTTTGTATTGAACGTGATTGTCCATGACGGCAGGTAAGTTGTGAGATTGTGAGACATGTCGGCGCTGTTTACAGAATAATATGTTCCGTAAGCGTAGATGTCGATGTTGTAGTAAAGGTACTGAGCGCTGTCCGCGTGGTCGGCGAATTTCACGTAGTAGTAATAGTTGTATGTATTTCCGTCAACTGTGTAATTTCCGGCTGTAAGTTTTGACGCTTCCCTGTCGTTTCCTGTGTAGTCATTCAGGTCTGTCTTTGAAGATGAATCCTGAATATTTGCTGTTGACGTGGATGTCCATACTGCCGCAAGAACATCTTCTACATTTTCCGTCGTCACGTTCACGTAGACTTTAAGTCCTTTAGAACCGTCCTGAACAATCTTGGCGGATGAAACCTGAGGCGTTTTTGCAAATATTGCCTTTACGTTTACATCGCCGATTTTTCCTGTGATTGTCGTTCCTGATGTGTAGTAATCCTGAAGGTATTTATTTACTGTCCATTCGCTTGAATCTCTCGTCGATGTTATCTGCCAGCCGATGAATGTGTATCCGTCCTGAGTCGGCTGAGGAACGCTGATACCGCTGCCGTAAGTGTAGGATACAACGTTTGTGGCAGATCCGTTTACATATGTCACTTTCCATGAGGGAACGTAATCATTCAATGTTTTCGTTCCTTTAGATGTCAGGGTGTTGTAAGCTGTTACAGTGATGTCGAATGTATCGGAATAGTTTGAAAAGTCCACATTATACGTGTAGTTGTAGCCGCTCGCGCCTGATGCGTAAGACATTTCAACGGGTGTTGAGCTGTTAACGGAAATCATAACGGGGTTTGTAGTTCTGAGGTCTGAAGCGTTGTCAACCTGAGCGTGAACAGCAAATCTGTGTGAGTTTGTAGTTGACATTACGCAGTCAATTGAACTTACTACAGGAATCTGCGCCCAGATTGCCTTCAATTCCACATCGCCGTATTTGTCGGAATAAGTTCCGGCTGAGTAAGTTTCAGATAAGGACCAGTTTGTGGGACTTTCCGCGCGTACGACTTTATACCCGCCGAATTCGTATCCGTCTCTCTTGCCTGATAAATCGGGCAGTATAAGATAATTCTGATGCGCCGTGTCGTATGTGTACTCGTTGTACTCGCCGGATGTGTTTGCCTGATAGCCGTCAAAATCTACAGAGTAGCTGAAATCCATGTAAATTTTTCCGGACGTTGAAATTGTTTTTGTAGCCTCGTTGTACAAATTAGCCGCCTGAACGTGTACGGAACTCATCTGATGCTCGCTGTCGAACGCGTAAATATGAGTGTGGTAAGCAGATGTGTAATCTCCGCCGTGGTCTGCCTGTATATCTACAAAGTAATAATAATTAAACGTATGTACAGTTCCGTTTGAGTCTGTGATTGTAAACGGTGTGGATAGTTTTGTCATCGCACCGTTGTCGTTGTCGTAAGAGCCCCAGTTTTCCTGAATATCGCCCTGAGAATATCCATTCTCAAGATTGTCGTCCCATGAAGGAGCTTTTACTTTTGAAACGTTTCCGGATACGTTTGCGTAAACCTTGTAGCCTTTTGAACCGTCCTGAATGGCGATTGCCTCTGAAACTACAGGTATGTCTGCCCATTTAGCTGTGAATTTTACAGAGCCTGTGCAGTCTGAGTATGTACCGGCCTGGTATACTGTTCCCGATGAGAAAGTTCCGTTTTCATCAGATGTTGAAGCAATCCAGCCGTAGAATTTGTAACCGTCTTTCGTGGGTGTGCCGAGTGTCACGGAGTATTTATCAGATGATGAAACGTCCTTTGAGTTTGCAGCGCCGCCGAGAGCGTCGAATGTAGCTGTGAAGCTGAATGTAAATGACGATGTTGTCGGGTCAAATCTTGTTCCGTTTGTATCAAACGGGTAGAGCGAGAACTGATATGTTCCGTAATTGCCGCCGTTGTCTGATACTAAGACTTTGTATCTGTAAGTATACGTTGTGCCGTCAACAGTCCATGAACCTGATGTCATCTTTCTCGATATGCTCGAAGATGTCGCCCAATCATTTGACGAAGTGTCGTTTGATACGCTGTTTGAATGTCCCGCTCTAACTGTGATGACATTACCGAAGTTTTCGGTATTTGTGACATTTGCGTAGATGTAGAATCCGTCTGCCGCCTGAACCGTTTTATATGTGATAATCGGTATAGCGGAGAATACGGGATTGAATGATGCGTTGCCGTAATATTTGTTGTTTTCAACTGTTCCGGCGGCGAATACTGTTCCAACCGGCCAGTTGCCGTCGGTTGACGCTACTTTCCAGCCTGAGAACAGGTAATTTGTCCTGCTGTCCGAAGGAAGAGTTGTCTGAACGTTGATGTAATGATTTATTGAAACAGTCGTTCCGTCATATTTATTTAAAGTTAAAGTATATTTTACGGCGGAGAAATTTGCGGTATACGATTTGTTTCCGTAAGATCCGGTCGGAACTGTGACGGAGGTGGAGGCTGCCGTTCCGTTTGAGCCTGTCCAGCCGGCGAATGTGTATCCTGCTTTCGTGGGATTATTAAGTGTAAAGCTGCCAGATTCGATTGTGTATGAAGTGGGATTTGCTTTTTCAAATGTGGCTCCGTCTGTGCCTGAATATGTAATAGTGTAGTTTGTCGGTGTCCAGTGAGCGTAGTAGACGGCTGTATTTCCGACCCAGATAGGATTGTGCATGTCGTCAGTGTTCAGTGTGAGAGCGCCGGAATTCATAGGCGATGTGACGCCCATTCTTACAGCTGTCACAGCTGTTCCGCCGCTTGCCGATGTGTACCAGCCTGCGAAATCATAGCCTGTTTTCGCCGCTGACGGAAGAGTAATCGACGTATTATAAGTTTGTTTTAGATATGAAGAAGTACCCGAAACCTGCCCGCCGTTCGCGTTGAACTCGGCTCCGAATCTGAACATATCTCTCCACCATGAAAGCACCGGATATGAGTTTGAAACGTCCCATGAACTTGTCACGTAATTTGAGCCGAGAATAGAAGCTGAATTTTTAAGGTCAGCGGCATTTTTAGTTGCCTCTGTGGAGGCGTTTGGAGCGGAGCCGGCAAGCATATAGTTGTTTGTTGCCGTTGAAACGGAGTTTGAACCGTTGTAATATACGCCGTAATTGTTTGTAGCTCCGGATATTGTTCCGGCATTGTAGCAGTTTTTAATTGTAGTGGAAACCATATAGCCTACAATTCCTGCCGCGGCTGTTCCTCCTGAGACCGTTCCTAAGTTGAAACAGTCCTCGCAGTTTGTGATGTCGTTGCCCGCGATACCGCCGACGTAAGTTGATGAATTATTTGTAGTTTTGATATTTCCGGTGTTGAAGCAGCGGTATGCGCTTGTGTAGCTGCCCTGACCCTGAATACCGCCTGCGCTCTTGTAGCCTGTGATATTTCCTAAGTTTCCGCATTCGGTAAAAGTTACTGTTTTGTTCGAGCTGCCGTTATGGTTGTAGGCCATCATACCGCCGGCAAGGTCTGCGGATGATGAAATAGAACCGAAGTTTATACAATGAGTGAAATAAAAGCTTGTTGACACCTTGCTGTCAACTTTGCCGAGCATACCGCCTGACGGGCCTGAGACGCTTACATTACCGTAGTTATAGCAGTTTACGAATGTTGATTTATCGTCCTGAATTACGCCGGCAATTCCGCCGCCTGCCGCCGATGCCTGAGTGATATTGCCTGTGTTGTAGCAGTTGAGATAAGCGCCGAAACCTTTGTTGTAACCGATTATACCGCCGGTGCTGTTTTTCGCTTTGACCTCACCTGTGTTTTCGCAGTCGCTTATATATATTAAACGGTCATGATCGTTGTCGCCGACCAAACCGCCTGCGTTGTCGCCCTGTCCGTTGATTGTTCCGGAGTTTTTGCATCCGATGACGTAGGGTATTTTCTTGTCCATAAGACCCTGTCTGAAAGAATCTGTGATTTCGGTATATGTTTCGTAGTAGTTGCTCGATACCGCGCCCGAAAACGCCTGTCCTATGATGCCGCCCGCGTCGGAGCTTTTTCCTGTAATATTGCCTGTGTTCGTGCAGTTATAAAAATACTGAGGATCGTCTTTTTCACCTGCTATCATACCGCCGGCAAAGGTGCCGGTCATGTTGCCTGTGTTTTTGCAGTTTTCATAGTAGCCGAATCCTTCATTGTATCCCATCATTCCGCCTGCGGTTGTGTTTACATTTATGTCGGCATTATTTTCGCAGTTATAAAAATAAACTGTTTTGCTCGTGCTGTTTTTGCCGAGTATGCCGCCGCAGTCCGCATTGCTTGCGTTGATAGTGGTATTGGCGTCCACCGTACAGTTTCTGATTGTCAGGTCAGCAGCGTTGTCGCTCGAATGTTCGCCGATGACTCCGCCTACACGGTTGTATCCCTGTACTTCTGAGTTCGTCACATGAATATTTTCAACGGTACATGTGCCCTCTGTAAGACCTATGCAGATTGCTGTTCCAGAGGGTTCATTATTTTTTGAAATCAAACCACTTTTCCAAGAATACTTATTTGTTTTTACAGAACCTGAAAGATTCAGATTTTTCACTGTTCCGTTTTTGACAAATCTGAAAAGACCTAATCTGTGTGTATGTTGGTACCTCACACCCAACTGGCTTATATTTATATTTGTCACGGAATGGTTTTGACCGTCAAATGTGCCGCTGAACGCCTTTTCCTTCTTGTCGTTAGGCCAAAGGCTTGATGTGGTGTCTTTGTTATTGAAGTCAATGTCCGTATTCAAAACAACCGTTTGGCCGGAATAATTCGTTCCGTCGGCGATAGAGCTGAGAAAATAAGCAAAATCGTTTGCGCTGTTGATGTAATAAGTTCTGCCGCTCGATGTAAGGCCGAACGATTTTGTAGAACCGTCCCATACAGACGCCGCGCTCGCCGTCAGATTAAGTCCCGCAAAGCATATTGCCACAGATGATATCAACATCAACAGTGACAGCAGAACCGACAGCGGTCTTCTCAAAGTTTTTCTGAACATAAAATTGAAGCCTCCGTTCATTTTTGACTTCGGTCAATTTGACAAATGAATATAATCGCAAATTTTGTCAAATTGAACATACTAATAAAATATTTCATTAATATTATATATTAAACCTATTGCGATAATGTTGCGATATAATTGTATAAATAAGAATAATTTGTTAATAATTGTTATTTTTTATACTGAATGTCTATCACAAAAATAAATCCGTTAAAAAATTCACAAAGTTCTTTATTTTATATTGATTATGTGAAAACAAGATGGTAAAATAACAGAGAATAAATAAAAGGGAGAAAATCAATGTCAGATACGGTCGTTATATCCGAGGGTCAAGGAAAAACAATCTATCTTGATTCCGGAACAATTATCAAATCGTTCGGACCTAACGCAAAAAAAAGCGAAGTGCTGAACGCCGCCATGAACATGGCTATGATAGAAGAGACGGGTCTTCATATTCCGTCCGTAAAAGAAGTGAGAAAAGTAGACGACGGATGGGCTGTCACATATGACTATATCGCGGGCAGGGATTTAAGGGAGATAATAGATTCCGAGCCTGAAAAGGAAGACGAATATCTTAAAATGTTCGTGGATATTCAAAGCGAGATTCATTCAAAGACAGCGCTTAAGCTTCCTTCCGTCAGGGACAGGCTCAATACGGATATAGCCTCAGCCGATCTCGACGCCGTCACGAGGTATGAGCTTCACGCCAGACTCGACAAGCTTCCGAGGGAAAGCCAGATCTGCCATGGCGATTTTATCCCCGAGAATGTCATTTTAAAGGACGGCAATCCGCCATATATTCTCGACTGGTCTCACGCGTGCAAGGGAAATCCCGATTCCGACGCCGCGAAAACCTATATTTCTTTTAAACTTCAGTCAAGAGACGAAACGGCGGAAAAATACAAAAAGATTTATTTTGAGAAAAACGGAACCGATGAAAATCAGTTCATCAGATGGATATCGGTAGTCGCAGCCGCCGTCAGTTCAAGAGAGACGGGCGAGAGGAAAGAAAAGCTATTAAAGATGATAGACATTTTTCAATATGATTGAGAAAATAAATAAAATTTTATTATAGGTGAAAAAAATGAATGTTACTATTTGCATTGGAAGTTCGTGCCATATCAAAGGCTCAAGGGAAGTAGTGGACAGAATGAAAGAGCTTGTAAACGAAAACGGACTCTCGGACAAGGTTGAACTGTCCGGAGCGTTCTGCATGGGGCACTGCAAGGACGGCGTCTGCGTGACGGTTGACGGCAAGCTTTATTCGGTATCACCCGAAACGGTAGATGATTTTTTCAAAAATAACGTGCTCGCGAAGGTCTGATTATGGCAGAGGTACTGAGACTTAAAAAGTCAAATTGCAAAAACTGCTACAAATGCATCCGTCATTGTCCGGTCAAGTCAATCAGATTTTCGGGCAATCAGGCTCATATTGTCTCAAACGAATGTATTTTGTGCGGAGAGTGTTTCGTTGTCTGTCCTCAAAACGCGAAAGAGATAGTAGACGAGACCGAAAAAGTAAAGGTGCTTATTAATTCCGGAGCGCCTGTTTACGCGTCTTTTGCGCCGAGTTTCGCCGCGAACTACGAGGGAATAGGTATCGGCGGAATGAGAAAAGCTCTGAAAAAACTCGGTTTCGCCGACGCGGAGGAGACGGCTGTCGGCGCCTGCATTGTAAAAAAAGAATACGAGAGGATACTGAACGAGGATAAGCCCGAAATTTTAATTTCCTCATGCTGCCACAGCGTAAATCTTCTTATACAGAAGCATTATCCGAATGAACTTCAGTACCTTGCCGACGTTCTTTCTCCTATGCAGGCTCACGCTCTCGACATTAAAAAGAGACATCCTGACGCGAAAGTCGTATTCATAGGACCATGCGTCGCGAAAAAGGACGAGGTTAATTCCTACAGTTCGTATGACGACGCAGCTTTGACATTTGAGGAACTTTCAAGGTGGCTTGCCGACGAAAAAATCAATCTTGAACCCGATATGGACTCCGACGAACATTCAAGGACGAGAATGTTTCCTACGTCGGGCGGAATTATCGGTTCAATGGATTTGAACGACGAGTATTCTTATGTAATAGTCGACGGCACCGAAAACTGCATAAGGGCGCTTAACGATATAGAAGCGGGAAATATATCCAAATGTTTTATCGAAATGTCTGCATGTCCCGGCAGCTGCGTAAACGGTCCCGTTATGGAAAAATTTCACAACGCGCCTGTCAGAGGATTCGCCGCTGTCAGAAGATACGCGGGCAGATACGATTATGTTACGAAAAAATACAGACCGGAACAGCTCGCAAAGAATATGCAGATAATCGAGCAGACGGCGAGAATACCGACTGAGACAGAGATTGAAGCTACTTTGAGAAAAATGGGCAAGTATAAGCCTGAGGACGAATTGAACTGCGGTTCATGCGGCTATGAGACGTGCAGGCTCAAAGCTGTCGCCATTATTCAGGGAAAGGCGGATATTTCGATGTGTCTGCCGTTCCTAAAAGAGAAAGCGGAAAATTTCTCGGACAATATTATTTCAAATACTCCCAACGGTATTATCGTTGTAAACGAAGAACTTGAGGTTCAGCAGATTAATAAATCCGCCCTGACCATGATGAACCTCAGAAGGGATTCGGACGTTCTGGGCGAACAGGTCGTAAGAATACTTGACCCGGAGGATTTCATCAAAGTGAGAGATACCGGCAGGCAGATTCATTCGCTCAAAAAATACCTTGCCGAATACGATAAATACGTCGAGGAAACGATTGTATACGACAGAGAATACCATGTCTTAATATGTATAATGCGCGATGTGACTCAGGAAGCCAAGGAGACGCAGCGAAAAGACGACATAACCAAACAGACTGTGGAAACGGCCGATAAGGTAGTGGAAAAGCAGATGAGAATAGCGCAGGAGATAGCACTTCTTCTCGGTGAAACAACGGCTGAGACGAAAGTAGCTCTCTCTAAACTTAAGGAGTCCGTGTCAGATGAATGATCTCTGTGCTGAAATAGGCTTTAAAAGCATAAATCACGCGGGCGAGGAGCTTTGCGGCGATCATGTGGAGATAGTCGAATCAGACGACGGAAATTCTGCCGTAGCCGTTCTTGCCGACGGTCTCGGTTCCGGCGTTCAGGCGAGTATTTTGTCAACTTTGACGGCAAAAATAATTTCCACAATGGTGTCGAGCGGAATGAGCATAGAACAGTGCGTCAATACTGTCGCGTCAACTCTGCCGGTAAGCCCCGAGAGAGGCGTAGCCTATTCCACTTTCACTATATTGAATCTTACGAACAGCAGGGAACTGGAGCTTATTCAATACGACAATCCTCTTGTCATCATGCTTAGGGACGGGAAAAATTTTGATTATCCGACCGAAGAAATGACAATAGGGGGCAAGAAGATACTCAGGACGCGAATAATCCTGAAAGAAAATGATATCTTTATAGCCATGTCTGACGGCTGTCCCCACGCCGGAATAGGCAACAGCTATAATTTCGGCTGGAAAAGAGAAAATATCATCGATTTTATGGAGCCGCTTTATTACGGCGACTACACGTCTAAAAATCTGTCTACTATTCTTGTTGACGAGGTCTACGGACTTTACGGAGGCGAACCTAAAGACGATGCGACTGCTCTCACTTTGAAAATAAGAAAGCGCAGACAGGTAAATCTTCTTTTCGGACCGCCTGCCGACCCGGATGACTGCGACAGAATGATGTCTTTGTTTTTCTCTAAGGAAGGCAAACACGTCATCTGCGGCGGCACCACGTCGTCGATAGCGGCGAAATATTTGGGAAAGAAAATAAAACCGTCTCTTGAATTTGTCGATAAAGACGTCCCTCCGATTGCGGAACTTGACGGAGTAGACCTCGTGACTGAAGGCGTAATCACCGTAAATAAAGTTCTTCAATACGCTCAGGATTATATTACAGACAATGAGCTTTACGATAAGTGGTCGGTATCGAGGGACGGAGCGTCTTTGATATGCAGGCTTCTTTTTGAAGAGGCGACCGATATTAATTTTTTTGTCGGAAGAGCAATAAACCCCGCTCATCAAAATCCGGATCTTCCGATTAATTTCAGCATAAAAATGCAGCTTGTAGACAAACTCACTTCCTGCTTAAAGCAGATGGGAAAGAAAGTAAAGGTAAGCTATTTCTGATTTTACTTATTTAATTTTGGGGTATACGGAGGAAAGAAATGACTGATAAGAGAATTTTTGATACAAAAGTTCAGGTGTTGAAATACAAGGTGCTTAAAGAAGTCGCGTCCCTCGCGTGGGAAGATAAACTTCTTGAGCATGTGCTTGATATACCTAAGACCATAGTTCCCGGCAAAGTGCCGACAATGCGCTGCTGCGTATACAAAGAGCGCGCTATTCTCGAAGAGAGAGTTAAACTCGCCATGGGCGGAGACCCTGACAACAGTAACGCAATTCAGGTAATTGAAATAGCTTGCGATGAATGTCCTGCCGGAGGATACGAGGTGACGGAGAGCTGCAGAGGATGTCTTGCTCACAGATGTCAGGACGTCTGTCCCAAGGGAGCTATTTCTCTCGACCATCTTCAGAGGGCGCACATAGACAAAAATAAATGCGTTGAATGCGGTGCGTGCGCGAGAGCCTGCCCTTATTTCGCTATAAGGCACAACGAAAGACCTTGCATACGCTCATGCAAAGTCAAGGCTATATCTATGAACGAGGATTTCACAGCGCACATAGACAATTCAAAGTGCATATCATGCGGAAGCTGTGTATATATGTGTCCTTTCGGAGCGATAATGGACAAATCGTATATACTCAACGTCATCGACATGATAAAAAAATCGCAGAACAATCAAAAATACAAAGTTTTCGCTGTCGTAGCTCCGTCTATCGCATCTCAGTTTAAATACGCCAAGCTCGGTCAGGTTGTAGCCGGAATAAGGGAACTCGGATTTTTCTCAACTGTCGAGGCTGCGCTCGGAGCTGATATGGTGGCTTACAAAGAATCAAAAGAATTGTCCGAAAAAGGTTTCCTGACAAGCTCGTGCTGTCCCGCGTTTGTGGATTTTATAAAAAAGAATTTTCCCGATCTTGCGCCTTATATCTCATCCAACCTTTCGCCTATGGCCACAATAGCGAAAGAGATGAAAAGGTCTGATCCGGACTGCAAGATTGTTTTCATAGGACCTTGCACCGCGAAAAAAATGGAGTTCAGAAAAAGCGAGGTTCATAAATACATCGACTGCGTAATAACATTCGAGGAACTGCAGGCGCTGTTCGATTCAAAAAATATAGACATCACTTCTTTAGACGAGGATGTACTCGACAACGCGTCTTATTTCGGAAGAATTTTCGCGCGTTCCGGCGGCTTATCTGACGCTGTCGCTGAGGGACTTAAAGAGCAGGGAATAGATAATTTTGATTTGAAAGCCGTTCCGTGCGACGGAATAGAGGCGTGCAAAGTAGCTCTTCTGAAAGCGAGAAAACGCCTTCTTGACGGCAATTTCATCGAAGGAATGGCATGTGAAGGCGGATGCATTGGCGGCGCCGGATGTCTGACCCACGGACCGAAAAATAAAGCCGAGGTCGATAAATACGGCAAAGAAGCGTATGAAAAAACCATGAAAGACGCTATTTCCGTCTATTATATCGACAACAAGCAGGAATAATCTATAACAAAATAATTTTGTAATCGGGGTTTTCTTTATTTTGAAAAAAAGCCTCGATTTTTTTTATCGTATTTAACGGAAATCGTCTGTACATGTTGCACAAATAATTATTAATATTTTGTGAAAGTACTACATTCAGTTAGTTGAAAATTTCAAAAATTTTTGCTATTATTGATGTCGGCATAAAGGCGGAATAATACTTTTTATCGGGGACGACGGCCGGAGGCAAAATCTGATTTAATTTAATTTTTTTTACGGAGTTTAGATGAACGACAGAAAAATTTACTCAACCGACGTTTTTGACGTTGACGTATATGATTTTGACAGAACGATATTTCCGGTGGACAGCGGTTCGCTGTTTATTTCTTATTGTCTTCTTCATTATCCTCAGACATGGATTTTCATCCCGTACGGACTCGCCGGTTTGACAAAATATGCTCTGCGAGAAATTTCTCTAAGAGATATGAAAAATTACGTTTTCAGATTCGTTTCCGTAATTCCTAAGGAAAAGGCGGCAGAAAAATTCTGGGACAAATACGAAAAATTCATCTACCCTTGGGGAAGAAAGGAATCTCGCCGGCGTTTTTCGGTTCTCTGCTCGGCAAGCCCTGATTTTCTTATTAACGAGATAGGCTCAAGGCTTGAGTTTGATGTAATCATAAGCACGATTCACGACGAAAAGGGCAGAGTAATCGGTCAAAACTGCCATGACAACGAAAAGGTCAGAAGGATAAGAGAAGTTCTTCCAAACGTGAATGTCATAAATGTCTATTCCGATTCGCTCGACCACGACAGACCGATTTTTTCACTCGGACAGCACTGTTTTCACGCCGTAAACGGAGCGAGAATACCGTTTGTTTTGAAATAATAAATCCCTGCAAGATGCGGGGATTTGTTATTTTTACCAAGGAAATTTTTCTTCGGTAATTCTTTTAACCGTCAGCGTTTCGGTCGTAAAGGAAGAATCCTCATTGATTGTAATCAGCCTGCCGCCGTGCTTGTCGTTGCCGTATGAGTGATATCCGGCGGAAATAGTCTGATAAAGTTTGATGCCGTCTTTCGTATATAAAAACGAGTTGACGTGGTCGTGACCGAAAAATGCAGCTTTCAAGTCTCCTTTTTCCACCCACGAATCAAACTGACCCGACTCTTTTTCGGGTGGGCTCGGAAATTCAAACATCTCGCCCTCTTCCATCAAATCTTTTCTGATTTTGAAAAATTTGCCTCCGTCTTCCATATCGAAATTATTTTCGTCCGATTCTTCAACCAAATCGTATTCCTGTCTTACCGGAATGTGCTGGAACAGTATCGAAGGCACAACTTTTCCGCCGTTCATGTTTTTAAGCTCGTCGCTTCTTTTTTCGTACCATTTTATCTGGTCTTCGTGAACATTGTCGTATCCGGTATGTGGTATTCTTTTTTTTGTCTTTTTATCCCTCGGGTAATCGTTTGAATCGACGCAGTATACGTTGAATTTTATATCGTCGGAACCGCTTGCCAATATCGGGAACGAATTATTCGCGCATCCGCTCATTTTTTCGTCATTTTCGGTCGATACGAAATTTGAATAAAGACCCGAATATATTTTGATCTGATTTTTTCTTTCAAGGTATGGTTTTATGTTTACAAGCTCGGAATCGTGATTGCCGAAAACTATAGCGAGTGGAATGCCTTTTTTTCTTACGGGCTCGAGTATCTCGTCTATAGCTTTTTTCATGTATTCTTCGGTATATTCCTCCCTGTAACCTGAAATGTTGTCACCGCCGAACACTATCAAATCGGGGTTTGTTCTTCCGATAAGCTCGTTTTCCACGTTTATTGTTTCTTTTGTCATGTCCCGAGAGCATTCGATAGGCATTATTTCTTTGTCCATCTCCGGAATAACATTGTGAATATCAGTCAGATGAAGAATTTTGAATGTTCCGTCCCGGGAAAACCGCAAAGGTTTTTCGTTTAATATTTTCGATGAATAAAGCATTTATTCCTCCATCTGTTCAACTGAGTCGAGAGCCTGTTTTATCATTTTTTCGGCTTTGCTTTCGGGTCTCAGCGGCTTGGCCTCGTATATTTTTTTGTCTCCGTAATAAATGGAGGGACAGGCGTTGTAATCATATTTGTCCGAAATTTCGGGATGCTCGGTTTCATCTATGAATGTGAGCTTTATATCGGAATAGCCGCCGTCCGAAAACAGCTTATCAAATATTTTTCTCGCCTGAGCACAGTACGGACATCCTGGGTAAACGAAAACGGTTAATTCTTTCATTGCTTTTTTTTTCTCCTTTATTTTTATTTTTTTTATCTGTTTTTTCGACATTGCCGACATTGCAATAACAAGCGCAGTTCGCGCAGTCCCCCGTGCATTCGGAAGAGGAACAGCAGCCCGAACCGGATTTGTGTCTTCTTCTGTCGCCGATAATCGCGAGAACAAACAGCACCGCGACGACTATTAAAATTATCCAGCTTTGTATGTTCATTTTATAACTTCTTTCTTATTCCAATTAAACGAAACCGATAAGACTTCCAATCAGCTTTACGATGAACGCCATAATCCATGCAATAACACACTGTGTAACTACGGTGAGCGCAGCCATTTTATGACCGCCTTCTCTTCTTACCGTAGCTATCGCCGCTACGCACGGCGTGTAAAGAAGAACAAATACAAGAAAAACGACTGAAATAAACGGAGTCATAAGATTTTTTACAGCCGCCGCGTTGCCGTTTAATAAAACCGTCAGCGTTGAGACTACGCTCTCTTTTGCCGTGAATCCCGTAATTATGGCAGTCGATATTCTCCAGTCGTCAAATCCGAGGGGCTTGAATATCGGACTGATAAAGTTGCCGATTGCGGAAAGCAGACTTTCGTCGGCAGACGACGCAATGTTGAATTTATAATCGAATGTCTGAAGGAACCAGATGATAATCGACGCGGCGAAAATAATCGTAAAAGCTTTCTGAAGAAAATCCTTTGATTTTTCCCAGATAAGCCTCAAAACGCTTTTTGCGGACGGCAGCCTGTAATTCGGCAGCTCCATTACAAACGGAACAGGTTCGCCTTTGAATCTCGTCTTTTTAAGTATCATCGAGTAAAGTATTCCGGTTAAAATGCCGAACGCGTAAATCAAGATTAAAATCAGCCATCTGAATTTCGCCGGGAAAAATACTGAAATTATAAGAGAGTATATCGGCAGTTTAGCGCTGCACGACATAAACGGCGTCAATATTATGGTCATTTTTCTGTCACGTTCCGACGAAAGCGTCCTCGTGGCCATTATTGCCGGAACCGAACAGCCGAAACCTATCAGCATCGGTACAAAAGATCTGCCCGAAAGTCCTATCTTTCTAAGCGGCTTATCCATTATGAAAGCTACTCTTGCCATGTAGCCGGTGTCCTCAAGAATTGAAAGGAAGAAAAACAGAGTTACTATCGTAGGCAAAAAGCTCAAAACGCTGCCGACTCCGGAAAATACTCCGTTTACAACAAGCGATGTAATTACCGGATTTACATTAGCGCCGGTCATTGCCGTTTCTGTCAGGTTTGTCAGGTATGTTATGCCCTGAGACAGCAAATCAGACAAATAGGCTCCGAGCCATGAAAATGTCATCGCAAAGACAAAACCGATTATAATTATAAAACAGGGAATAGCCGTATATTTTCCCGTCAGCATTTTGTCTATTTTCATCGACCTCGCGTGTTCTTTGCTTTCATGGGGCTTTACAACAGTAGCTTTGCACAGGTTTTCAATAAATGTAAACCTCATGTTGGCGAGCGCGGCCTCCCTGTCAAGTCTCGTCTCTTCCTCCATAATATCAATCAGATGTGAAAAAGCGTGTTTTTTCTCTTCGGGAAGTTTTAATCTCGCCTCGATAAGGTGATCCTTTTCAACAAGTTTTGTCGCGGCAAATCTCACAGGTATTCCTGCTTCCACAGCCTCCGGTTCTATCATGTGAGCGGTTGCGTGTATACATCTGTGCACAGACGATACAGGGTCGTTTTCGTCGGGATTATCGGCGCAGAAATCTATTCTTCCCGGCGCTTCTCTGTGCCTCGCGACGTGAACCGCATGTTCGGCAAGCTCCTCAATTCCCTCGTTTTTGGCCGCTGAAATCGGAATAACCGGTATTCCGAGTATTTCCTCAAGCTCGTTTATTCTTATGGAACCGCCGTTATTTCTGACCTCGTCCATCATATTAAGAGCGAGAACCATGGGAATTTGAAGCTCCATAAGCTGCATTGTAAGGTAAAGATTTCTCTCGATGTTTGTGGCGTCTACTATGTTTATTATTCCGTTGATGTCTGAATCAATAAGAAAATCTCTTGTGACTATTTCCTCGTTTGAATAAGGCGAAAGCGAATAAATTCCCGGCAGATCTGTGACCTCCGCCTCCGGATGGTTTCTTATTATTCCCGTCTTTTTGTCAACCGTGACGCCGGGGAAATTTCCGACGTGCTGGTTTGATCCCGTCAGCTGGTTGAAAAGCGTCGTCTTGCCCGAATTTTGATTTCCGGCGAGAGCGAATTTAAGCTTTTCGCCTTTCGGTATTACGTCGCCTTTTCTGTTTTCTCTGTAAGATACGGCTTTTCCGAGTTCTCCTATGCCAGGGTGTTCAATGTCGTGATGCTGTTCCCGTTTTTCGGCGGATTGAGATGTATTTTTGTCGTGTATATTTTCTATCTCGATTTTTTTAGCTTCATCAAGCCTTAATGTCAGTTCGTATCCTCTTAGCTCAATTTCTATCGGGTCGCCCATCGGAGCTACTTTCTGCAAAGTGACCTCGGTTTTCGGAGTCAATCCCATATCCAGAAGATGATGCCTCAGCGCGCCGGTTCCGTTTACAACTTTAATATAGGCAGACTTTTTGACTGCGAGTTCGTCAAGATTCAATTTTTACACACCAAATACAAATGTATTGTTGACATTTGCCTTTCCTGAAAAAGTTACAGTTAAATTATATAGTTAAAATGTTTTAAAATCAATCGTTAATCGGATGAAATCAAGAAGATAAATCATATTTAATTTGTCACTGCTAACTAAAAATTTATTTTTGCCTTTTTTTGTTCCGTGAAATCAATTTTCAGTTAATAATTGACTGTATAATGAAAGTACAGTTTTTTTAAAGGAGAAAAAAAATTATGGCTGTTACAGTTTTAAATTCAAAAAATTTTGAAAATGAAGTTCTTAAATCGGATAAGCCTGTTCTTGTGGATTTCTGGGCGGTATGGTGCGGACCTTGCAAAATGCTTTCGCCTGTAGTCGATGAGATTGCCGACGAGCATCCCGAGATAAAAGTCTGCAAGGTAAATGTAGACGATGAGGCGGAGCTTTCTGTCAAGTACGGAATACAGGCTATACCTACACTGATGGTATTTGAAAACGGAGAGCTTAAAAACCGATCGGTCGGCGTAATCCCGAAGGAGGATATACTTAAACTCATTTAGTTTTTTTCAAAATTTTTAAAAATAAGGCGGATGCGTTTAAGAGCGGTACGCATAAAGAAGTTTTAAGCCATAGTTTTTCTGATTTACAGTCAGAAGTACTATGGCGTTTCTATTGACAGTACAGAGATGATGTGCTATAATTGTTACAAAAATAAATCGGTATTTAAGAGGACGGCTACAGGAGGCGTTTCCATGGCTAAATATGAAGTTGAGAAAAAGTATATGATTATATATTTATGCCTGGTTGCCGTTAGTGCGTTTTCCATGATATCTCGCTGGATTAACATTGTAAATCCTGATGTAAAACTGCTTCCTGATTTGCTCTTGACACATATAACGAATTTTGCCCTATGTATGATGGCATTGCTTATTTTCGGCTTTGTTGTTCTTTGCTTCGGAGGAAGTTTTGAAATCATCACTCTTGCGACCATATTGATTGCAGCGCTTGGTGTTGTTTATGAATGTTTTCTTCCGTTTCTTAACACACCGGATATAGTGGATGCTGTATTCGGTGTTGCAGGTACAGTCGTTGCATATATTTACCTTGTAATGCTTAAAAAGAACGGCTTGATTGCCAGGTAGACTAATTCTAATTTAACTGAACAGGAAAAAATACGATGCCCCGAAGAGCTTTAAAACTCTTCGGGGCAAAACTTCTATATAGGTATCTGTCTTAGTATCCGTCTTTTTTTTTGTTCAAAAAAAGTTAACAAATTATTAATTTAATTTGTTTGAAATTTTATATATTTTATGATAATATGAAAACAGTAAGGAGGTAATTTTTATGATTCAGAAAATAATTGCTTTTATCACGTCTTTATGCGCCTTCTTTTGTTCTCTGTTCGGCATTTCCTGCAGCAATGTTTTCGGCAATGCAAATAAAGTGGATATGTCAAAATTCACTATGACATTTTCAGATGATTTCGATACGTTTGACAGAAGTGTATGGTCCGGTCATTATCAATACGGCGATGCTTCCGAAATAAGGAGGGGCGGATACTGGAATAAAAATATAGTTTATGTTGACGACGGCAGTCTCGTGATTCCGCTTTGCTATCTTGAAAACGGAATGGGAGGAAAAGGCGCCGGCTGGTATTCGGCCGGAATTGATACCGACTCCGATTCGCCTGAAGGCTTCAGTCAGAAATACGGCTATTTTGAATGTCGGTGCAAACTGCCTGCCGTCATTCCGGCGTGGGCGGCGTTCTGGCTTATGAACGACGGCGTTTACAACGAGGACGGCAGCGGCGAGGACGGAACTGAAATAGATATTTTTGAAAGCGTCTCTTCAAAATATTTGTTAAGACCCGTCGTTTCTTCAAATCTTCATTACGACGGCTACGGGGAAAATCATAAATTCGCCGGCTCCGGCAGCAAAAGGGTCTGCGGCGATCCGTACAATGAATTTCATACATACGGTTTGGAATGGAATAAAAATGAATATATTTTCTATATCGACGGAGTAGAAACTTACCGCACGTCATTCGGCGGAGTCTCAAAAAATCCGGAATATATGATTCTTTCCCTTGAAATGGGCGGCAGCGACGGAATACCGTCGGAAGAAATCGACAAAAACAAAACGTATAATTTTGTAATCGATTATGTAAAAGCTTATCAGTACAAATAAAATAAATAAATCCGAAGCACATTACCGCGGAAAAAATTTCATTTCCGCGGTCTTTTTTTTGTATTCTTTAAGCTTGCGCGGTTGACAATGAAAAAATAATAAAGTAAAATAAATAAAAAATTTTTTAATGCGCAAAATTCTGAATAGCGCCGATTTTATATTATGATTTAAGAGGTATTTATTTTAATTATGGAATATACTTCACTCAACGATTTAAGAGAAATCTATTTAAAATTCTTTGAATCAAAAGGACATCTCAGACTTCCGTCCTTTTCTCTCGTCCCCAAGGATGACAATTCTATTCTTCTTATAAACGCCGGTATGACGCCTATGAAAAAATATTTCACAGGTGAAATAACTCCGCCAAGCAAGAGGGTTACGACTTGTCAGAAATGCATCAGAACAGCCGATATAGAAAATGTGGGCAAAACTGCAAGACACGGCACTTATTTTGAAATGCTCGGCAATTTCTCTTTCGGTGATTATTTTAAGAAAGAGATTATTCCGTGGGCGTGGGAATTTTTAACAGACGTTTTAAAAATGCCTTCAGACAGGCTTTATTGTTCCGTATTTACAGATGACGACGAGGCTTACAAGATATGGACTGAAAAAGTCGGAGTAAAGCCGGATCACATGGTCAGATTCGGAAAAGAAGATAATTTCTGGGAACACGGTGCCGGTCCGTGCGGTCCTTGCAGTGAAATATATTTCGACAGAGGAGAAAAATACGGCTGCGGAAAACCGACATGCGGCGTAGGATGCGATTGCGACAGATACGTAGAATTGTGGAACCTCGTATTTACGCAGTACGAAAACGACGGCAAAGGCAATTATACAAAACTTGCTCATCCCAACATAGACACGGGTATGGGTCTTGAAAGGCTTGCGTGCGTTATGCAGGATGTAAATAATATTTTTGAGGTCGACACCGTAAGAAATATTATGAAATCAATTTCCGATATCGCCGGCAAAAAGTACGGCGAAAACGATGCTGACGACGTATCGCTCAGAATTATTACCGACCATATAAGATCCGCCGTATTTATGGTATCCGACGGAGTCCTGCCGTCAAATACGGGCAGAGGATATGTTCTGAGAAGGCTAATAAGAAGAGCCGAGAGAGAAGGCAGGCTTTTAGGAATTGACAATCCTTTTCTTTCAGTCGCAGCCGATACCGTAATTGACGAAAATCAGCCGGAATATTCCGACCTTCTCAATAAAAGAGCATACATAAAGAAAGTTATCCGCCTTGAAGAGGAGACGTTCTCAAAGACTCTTGACACCGGTCTTCAGATTCTCAACGATATGATTAAAAACGCCGCCAACGGAATTTTGAGCGGTGAAAATGCTTTTAAACTTTCCGATACATTCGGTTTTCCGATAGACCTTACAAAGGAAATACTGCGAGAGCACAATATGAAGGTCGATGAAAAAACATTCGCCGAAAGAGTTAAGCAGGCGAGGCAGCTTGCCAAAAACGCGCACAAAAAGCAGGGAAGCGGAGACTGGAGAAATATGACTTCAGAGCTTTCCGGAATAAATGCTACGGAATTTATCGGTTATGAAAAGAGCGAATGTGAAGCCGAGATTATCGCAATAGTATCTGACGGAAAAAGAGTTGATTTTCTTTCCGACTCTCAAAGCGCGGAGATAATTCTCGATAAAACAGTTTTCTACGCAAAAAGCGGAGGACAGGTCGGAGATACCGGAAAAATTATTGCGAACGGTTCTGAATTTGACGTTGAGGACGCGGACAAAACTCCCGATTCGGTATTTATCCACCACGGCACGCTTTCAGGCGAGACAATTAAAGTCGGCGACAAAGTCAGGTGCGAAATAAATATTGAAGAAAGAAAAGCTGCCGAAAGAAATCATACTTCGGCTCATCTTCTTCAGGCGGCTTTAAGAAAAGTTTTGGGAGATCACGTTCATCAGGCCGGTCAGCTCGTTGATTCCCACGTCGTCAGATTTGATTTCACCCATTTTGAACCGTTGACAAAAGAGGAAATCGTTAATGTAGAAATGATTGTCAACAGTGAAATAATGAAAGCCGAGCCTGTAAAAACTGAAGTTCTGCCGATAGAAGAGGCTAAAAAAACAGGAGCTATGGCTCTTTTCGGCGAAAAATACGGCAAATCTGTCAGAGTTGTATCCGTCGGCAGCTTCTCCAAGGAATTCTGCGGAGGAACTCACGTTTCAAATACAGGTGAAATCGGCTTGTTCAAAATAGCGTCGGAGCAGTCCGTATCTTCCGGAGTCAGAAGAATAGTCGCATATACGGGGTTCAATCTTCTGAAAAGATTCGCGTTTGCCGATAACTTTATGGCGCGCACGATTTCAATGCTTAAATCAGGCACCGCGGAAAATGTTTTTGAAAAGATTAAGGCTATGAGCGAAGAAGTCAAGACGCTTCAGAAAGAAATAGAAAAACTCCGCGCCGACGAGGCGAAGGAAAAGGCTTCAAAAATAATCGACAGCGCCGAAGAATATAACGGAGTAAGAATTTTGGCTGTTAAAACAGACGACGGAGGAGCCGACAAAGTAAGACAGGCCATGGATACCGCGAGGCAGTTCGGTGATGATATTGTTTTCGTCACATCGTCTGCTAACGAAGAAAAAGGAACCGTCTCCTTCGGGTGCTTCTGCGGCAAAACGGCTCTTGCGAAAGGCGCCCACGCCGGAAAGATAATAAAAGAAGTCGCGACTGTCGCTTCCGGCTCCGGAGGAGGAAAACCTGATTCGGCTATGGCGGGCGGCAAAGATTTGACAAAGGTTGATGAAGCGTTGAAAAAAGCGCCTGAAATTGTCAAAAAATATATAAAATAATATTTGTTCATAAAATGCACAATAATAGACTCTTTTTTCTTTCTGTTTATTGTGCATTTTTCATTTTCAATGTTTAAATTTGGTTAAAAAAAAATGTGATAATATTTATGTGTTGATTTTGTAAAAAAACTCCAAAATTTCCTTAAATTTATTTTTTTGCGGATTGAACGCCTGAAGCTCATAATCATCGGTATTATTCGCGCTTCGTAAATTATTTATATGTTTTTATTCATGAAATTAAGGTGAGATAATTTGATAACTAAAATGGCAAGGTGGATTACGAGACACCAGAATATTGTTTTAATCGTAGCTATTCTCCTTTTGATTCCGTCTGTTATTGGATTTGCGGAGACAAAGGTAAACTACGATATTTTGTCATATCTGCCTACCGGAATTGAGTCGGTTGACGCCGAAACCATTCTCGACGAAGAGTTCGGAGAGGCTACCATGTCAATAATCATAATGAAAGATATGACATGGGACGAGATGACCGATATGGAAAAGCAGATATCCGAGGTTAAAAACGTATCAAATGTTCTGTGGATAGGCTCCGTATTTGATTCGCCTGTGCCTAAGTCGATGCTTCCCGACTCATTGAGCAGCGCAATATACAACAAAGACGGCGACGCCACTTTGATGCTTGTTCAGTATTCGACGAGAGGATCGTCACAGGAAACGCTTACCGCGGTCGGAAACATTAAAAAGATAATGAATAAAAACGCGATGATGTCGGGCGTTTCCGCCGTCACTTACGATTTGATGCAGCTTACAAATCAGGAGTCGCCTAAATTTATTGCTATTGCCATTTTACTCGCGCTTGCCGCGCTGATGTTTACGATGGATTCGTTCCTCCTGCCCGTAATACTTCTTTTTGCTCTGGGTCTCGCTGTTCTTTACAATATGGGAACTAACTGGATTTTCGGTCAGATTTCTTTCGTGACTCAGGCTGTTGCGGCAATTTTGCAGCTCGCTGTCACTATGGACTATTCCGTATTTCTTATGGATAGGTACAGGGAGGAAAAACCTAAATACAATACTCGTGAAGCCGCTATGACAAAGGCAATAGTCGAAACATTCACGTCTCTCGCGGGTTCGTCTCTTACCACTATTTTCGGTTTCCTTGCGCTCTGCTTTATGCAGCTCACACTCGGCAGGGATTTGGGTCTTGTAATGGCTAAAGGTGTTGTTCTCGGCGTCGTTACCGTTGTAATAGTCCTTCCGCCTCTTCTTCTTAAAACAGAGAGCTTTGTAGCCAAGACAAAACATAAATCCCTTGTTCCCAATTTCCATGCAATAAATAAATTCACAATTAAAGCGAGAAGAATTTTCGCTTTGATATTTGTCGCGCTTTTAATTCCTTCATATATTCTTCAGTCAAATGTCAAGAAATATTACAATATGATGCTTGCGGTTCCCGACGGAATATCTTCAATAGAAGCGCTTGAAGAGATGAAAAAGGAATTTAATATGGCGGCGACGGATTTCATTGTGGTCGACAAGAATATTCCTTCCGATGAGCTTACTGAAATGTGCAATGAAATTCAAAAAACCGACGGCGTTACCGGAGTTATCTCGCTCGGCTCGATGCTCGGTTCGGCTATATCTCCCGATATTCTGCCGGATAAAGTCAAGTCGATTTTCTACGCCGGAGACCATCAGCTGATTATTGTAAACTCGATTTACGAGGCGGCCGAGGATAAATCAAACAAACAGGTTGACACTATTACCTCAATAGTAAAGTCATACGATAAAAACGGTCTTGTCACAGGCGAAGCTCCGATGTATAAAGACCTTATCGCGATAACGGACAGAGATTTCGTCGTGACAAACATTATCTCAATAGCCGCGATATTTATATTAATAGCTATAATTTTCAAATCAATTTCAATTCCGACTATATTAGTTCTTGCAATAGAATTTGCGATTTGGATAAATATAGGCATATGTACGCTTCAGGGCGAGGTCATATGTTTCGTTACGCCGACGATAATTTCATCTGTTCAGCTCGGAGCAACAGTTGACTACGCTATACTTATGACTACGAGATTCAGAGAAGAATTAAGGAGCGGCAAAAATAAATTCGATGCTATGCAGGCAGCTGCCGATTCATCCGAAAGATCTATTTTCCAGTCTGCTCTCGTATTCTTTGCGGCTTGCATAGGCGTTGCGATTATATGCGACATAGATATAGTTTCTTCAATCTGCTCGCAGCTCGCAAGAGGCGCCGTTATATCGGCTCTTGTAATAATGATATTCCTTCCGCCTGTTCTTACAACGTCTGAAGGCGTGATAAAGAAAACTACATATCATTGGAGAGTTGACACTGATCCTACCTTTACGCTCAACACGAGAATGATAAAGATGGAACAGTCTACAAACGATCTCAGATACAACTACCTTTACGCGAGATATCTTAAAAAACTTGAAAAAGCGGAAAAGAAGGGCAAACCTTTACCGGAGCCTCCTGTCAAGCAGCAGCCTAAGATTTCAAAGAAACTTGCGGAGACTGCCGAAATGAGACGTCTGAAGGCTATGCAGGCTCAGCAGGAAAAACAGATTCAGGACGAAGAACCTGCGACCTCGGCCGATGAAAAAGCAGACGGAGCGGCAGTTAAAAAGACTAAGCCGAAGAAAGCTGTTCCTGTCAGAGCCGATTATGTTTCCGGCACAATCACTTCATTGAGGGAAGCTCAGAGAGCTACCGCCGCAATGGAGGAGAGAATGGAAGCGGAAGCAATCAAAAAGCAGGCGATCGAGGAGCAGGAAAAGGCTAAAGAGGCCAAGGCTCAGGCTCAGATAGCAGTAGATGAAGCCCAGGCAAAAATAGACAACGCAAATAAAACCATTTCGGATCTTAAATCTGCCGTCTCCAAAAAGACAGAGAAAAACGGAGCTGAAGAAGATGACGATTCCGGCGCCGATTATTCCGATACACCAAGCGGCGGTTCAAATCCCGATGAAAAATAAGAAGGAGAAAAAAGAAAATGAATAAAAACATAAAAAAAATCATTTCGATTATTTTAGCTGCCGTTTTGCTTATCATGACTTTTGCATCCTGCGGAAAATCCGGAGGAAACGAGGAGGAAAGCACAACAGAGCAGGCGGGTGAATCTCTTTCGCTTACCGACAAAACGTATTCGGCTACTACGGAAAATGTAAAAAAATCCGAGACTGTTTACGCAAACCTCGATTCATCGGGAAAGGTAAAGCAGGTTACGGTATCCGACTGGCTTCATTCCGATAAAGCTCAGGTGAGTATTTCCGACTCGACTACTCTTAAAAATTTCACCGTTACAAAGGGCAGCGCGTCCAACTACAATGAAAATGGCGATATAACGTGGCAGATGGGTACAAGCGACGTATATTATCAGGGTTCTTCTGCAAAAGACCTTCCGGTTTCCGTGAATTACTCCTACAAGCTTGACGGCAGCGATATTTCCGCCGAGGATCTCGCCGGAAAGAGCGGCAAAGTCCAAATCTCCGTAAATATAACGAACCTCGTTTCAAAACAGGTGACTATCGACGGAAAACAGACTACAATTTATTCTCCTCTTATCGCGGTCGGCGGAATGCTTCTTCCATATGAAAATTTCTCAAATATCAACGTTACAAACGGAATGTCCGTAGGCATGGGCAATAATGAAATTGTCATGTTCGGCGGAGTTCCCGGAATAAACGACAGCCTTCAGCTCGATTCGTTAAACGGAATTTTTAAAGATTACTCGTTCTATGATACTTATACTATAACCGCTGACGTCAAAAATTTCAGCTTGGGAGATACATATCTCGCCATTTTGCCCGTCGGCTCTCTGAGCGGCGACATCGAGCTTCCTCAGACTCTTGAGGACGTGAAAAACATCATATCAGAGGTCAGCGATTATTCTGCGGTTCTTGATGAAATCGACCCAAATAACCTGCTTAAATCTTTCATTTCAAACGATACAAACATAACTGAAGCTCTCAATATTATTAAACAGGCAAGTTCGCTTTATTCAAACAACAAAGAGCTTCTGCAGGCGTTTTCAAAATATCTCACACCGGAAAATCTGAAAGCGCTGTCAAAACTTTCCGATGACGTATCATCGGAAAATATGCAGTCTCTTTTAAATCTTCTCTCTGATGTTCCCCAGCTGAAAAATATAGTCGGCACGCTTACGGGACTTTCCGAGGATTTAAACAACATTCAGCCGATACTTGAAGGAATCCAGTCGGAACTAAATGATCCCAAGGTCGCGGCGGAACTTCAAAATCTTCCTCAGACCATGAATCAGCTGACAACGATAATAAACTATGTCAACAAAAATCAGGAACTTATAAACGTTCTCGCGAAGCTTCTCTCATCAAAATCTACATCCGAACTCGCCTCATCCCTTGAAAATCTTTTGAAGGATTACTCTGCATCGGGAACGTCTGAGGCGCTTCAAAATATCGATTCAAGAACTCTTGTCGCAAGAATGAACGAATGGCTCAAGCTTGACTACAGAATGTACACGTCGGCTCCGGAATATATGAAAACAAGCTGTATGTTTATATTAAAGACGGATCCCATTAAATGACGGTAACAATATTTTGATTGACAAAAACCAATCGATAATATATAATCGGTTCAGAAATTTCACTTGACGGAGGAAAAATAAAATGCCACTGGTAACTACTACCGAAATGTTCAAAAAAGCCTATGAGGGCGGCTATGCCGTAGGCGCTTTCAACGTAAATAACATGGAGATAATCCAGGGAATAACCGAGGCCGGTAAAGAGCTCAATGCCCCTTTGATTCTTCAGGTTTCCGCAGGAGCGAGAAAATACGCCAACCCTACGTACCTTGTAAAGCTTGTTGAGGCTGCCGAAATCGAGACAGGCCTTCCGATTGCCCTTCATCTTGACCACGGCGCCGATTTCGATATCTGCAAAGACTGCGTTGACGGCGGTTTCACATCTGTAATGATAGACGGTTCAAAATATCCTTTTGAGGAAAATATAGCTCTTTCAAAGAAAGTCGCCGATTATGCTCACGCTCACGGCGTTGTCGTTGAGGCTGAACTCGGTAAGCTCGCCGGCGTTGAGGATGACGTTAAGGTTAATTCGGAGGACGCTTTTTACACTGATCCCGACGAAGTTGAGGAATTTGTTACGAGAACAGGCGTCGATTCACTTGCCATTGCAATCGGCACATCTCACGGCGCGTACAAATTTAAACCCGGACAGGATCCTAAGCTCAGACTTGATATCCTTGAAGAGGTTGGCAGAAGACTTCCCGGTTTCCCGATTGTTCTTCATGGCGCATCAAGCGTTCCTCAGGAATTTGTGGATGAGATAAATAAATACGGCGGCAAGATGCCCAACGCTATAGGCATTCCCGAGTCTGAACTCAGAAAAGCAGCTAAACTTGCCGTTTGCAAAATCAACATCGATTCCGATTTAAGACTTGCCATGACTGCTTCCATCAGAAAGCACTTTGCCGAGCATCCCGATCATTTTGACCCCAGACAGTATCTCGGCGACGGCAGAGCGGCTATCAAGGCTATGGTCGAGCACAAGATTAAAGACGTTCTCGGCTGTGACGGAAAAGCTTGATTTATCTAAAGTAAATATATTCGAACCTCTCTCGGGAGGTTCGTTTTTTTTGTGAAATAATGAAAAAATTCTTATTCTGTCTGATTTTTGGGACTTGAATTTTGATATCATACAGTCAAAATAAAATAGGAGACTGTATTAAAATGAAAAATTCCACATTTTGCCAGCGATTTAATCAGATTATGGATGAACGTCATTTAAAGCAAATGGATTTAATAAGGCTATGCGAACCTTATTGCAAAAAATATGACGTTATTATTTCAAAAACAAATATTTCACAATATCGGCGCGGCAAATGTATTCCGAGAAGCGATAAACTTTACGTTTTAAGCAGAGCGTTGAATGTTGAAGAAGAATATCTTCTCGGATATGATGTCGGAAAGGAGGCAGCTGTCAACAACTGTATCTTTTATTACGACTGCCATTTTGAAAATAATATGAATTTTATCGCAAATTATTTAAAACTGTCCGAAAATGACAAATTGAGAGTAGTTGATTTTGTAAATGAAATGCTGAATACCGTCAAATACGGCAAATGACAAATTCAGGGCGGGAAAAATATTTATTTTATTGTTGAATTAACCGGACTTTTAGTGTAAAATAAAATTCAATATCAGGAGGGATTTTTATGTCATCAGAAATATATACTTTGACCTGCCCCAGAGACGATAGGGTTTTTATTCATATAATGCACGGTCATTTTATAACCGCCAACAACCATATCAACTATTATGTCGGCACGTCGGACATTAAACATAATCAGTCTGTATCTGTTCACGCCGCAAGACTTTTAAGCGAATATTACAAGATGAACGATATCCTTGTAGATACCGTTCTCTGCCTTTATGAAACACAGTCCCTCGGTGCGTTTCTCGCGCGCGAGCTTGCTAAGCCGGACATGTATTCTCCAAATCCGAATAAAAATATTTTTATTATCGGGTCGGAGTACGATGCGGCAGGAAATTTGATTTTCAGGGACAATTTGAGAAAAATGATTTTGAAAAAGAATGTTGTCATCTTGATTTCAAGCATAACCAGCGGCAGAACGGTTGAAAAGGCAATGGAAAGCGTCGATTATTACGGCGGCAAGGCAGTCGGAGTTTCTTCTATTTTCAGCGTTGTCGACAAAATCAACGGTCTGCATGTAAATACCATATTTGATAAATCAGTTCTTCCCGATTATCAGTCTTTTGAGCCGCACAATTGTCCTTACTGCAAAGCCGGTATTCCGATAGACGCGATATCAAACGGCTACGGCTATTCTAAAATTTAATTATCAAAAAAATTGCCGTAGTTTTTGATATGCACCTCAAAAGTCAGACGCTTTTGGAGGTGCATTTTTTATGCGGAAAAAAAGAAAAAACCGAAACTTTAAAGTTTCGGTTTTTATGGCTCGTCCGATCCATTTCGATGTTTCGGAACCGAAAATCAACCGCACAAAATGCCGAAATCCCTTCGGTTTTCGTTGATAAGGCAGTAAAACACAATATCACCGTAACCGGACGGGCAATGGGGAAAGAGAGCCGAGTAGCAAAAATGCCACTCGGCTCTCTTTTTGTCCGCACATTCGATTCTCACTGCTCCTTCTGCTACAATGATTGCAGAAAATCATTAGGAGGTCGATACAATGGAAAAATTCATCACAGATGAGCGGACAGGCTTACGCTATGAACTTGTCGGGGATTACTATCTGATTGCCGGAGATGATGAACCCGAAGAACAGCATACCATCGGCATTTGGGGTCAGCGACACCTGCGATATTTAAAAGAGCATCGGCGGGTTCTGTATGCCAATCTGCTAACCACCGGCAAGTTGAACAGCCATCTTGCCGATATTGACCAACAGGCGGATGAAATGTTTGATCGCCTGACAAAGCAAATGGCTGCGGCGGAGGGAATAACAGAGCGGATGAAAACCACAGATCAAATGGAGTGGGTCAGGCGGATGAATAGCATACGAAACCGAGCTATGGAAATTGTAAAATCAGAGATAATTTATGCATAGTAATATGCGGTCTTTTCATGTAACAAGAAAAGACCGCATGGTATAAGCTGCAAGGTGATTATTATTTGCCGTGTCTGAAACTACCGGAGAAAGAACAGGTGCATATCGGCATTTGGGGTCAGCGGCACTTGAATTATCTGCGAAAGAACAATCGGGTATTGCTCTCCGGTTTGCAACTCAGCGGTAAAATGAATAGTTATCTTTCTGACCTTCACAAACAATGTTTGAACAGCTTGTAAAACAGATAGCGACAGCTGATGGCATAACCGAACAACACAAAGCAGAAAATCAAATGGAGTGGGTTGCTCAAATGAATAATATTCGTAGCAGAGCAACGGAAATTGTAAATGTAGATTTTATTTTTTCATAAAGAGCAACGGCGGCGGCAATAAGGAATAACGGGTGTAAAATCATTTCGGTTACGGGAAATCCCGATTCGTGGCTCGGCAAATACGGCGACGTTTGTATTAAGGCGGGCGTGGAACGGGAAGGCGGAGTGCTGAACAGAGCGCCGAGAGCGTCAATTCTTGCGGAGACCTATGCTTTGCAATGCCTTTCGGTGGTTTTGCAGGAAGCGGCAGGAATCACTCCCGCAGAGTATGTAAAGCGTCATCCGGGCGGAACGTTGGGTCAGCTCAGAGAAAACGAAAAGTAAAAACGAGATATTTGTTGTTAATTTCAGCAAAACAGGCTGAAAATCGAGTATTCATAACCAATCCGAAAGACTTGGTTGTGAATACTCGATTTTATTTATGGTTTTATCCGATAAAGGAAGAAATATCAAAAGCATAAAATCACATACAAAACGGTATAGTATATTTTCCTCGGAGACGGATAATATGCTATACCGTTTTACTACACAAAGTGCGAAATATGCAATAAAAAATCAAGGCTGTTTTTTTACGGATTCTTGTTTGAATTCAATGATTGTTTATATTCGGAAGGAGTTTTACCCGTATGATTTTTAAAGGCGCGGCTAAACGCATATATTGAAGAAAAAGATAATTCATTTGCAACATCGGACACCGATAGCCGTTCCAGCAATTCGCATGCCAACTGTATTTTCTTTTGATTGCGATAGCTGATAAGACTTATACCGTACTTTTTTTTAAAATTATTTTCTAAATAATATCGGCTGTAGGAAAATTGCTTTTCAAAATCGGCAAGACTCATGTTGATCCCTTGTCCGTAATCAATTAAATCCTTGATTTGACGTGCTGCATTATATTCTTTCCCTTTTAAAATACAGTTAGGGAAATTATCGGTGATAAGATAATACAGCAGGTCGATAAAAGCACTTTTAGCAAGAAGAAACTGTTTTTTTTGATAACACTCGATTGTACGGAAAAATGTTTTTACGGCAGCGTCGGTGTTTGCAAAAGTGACAAAAGGAGAAGAAGAATCGTTGGATAGTAAATCATCCTGAATCATCAATAATTCTTCATCGGAAAAATTATTTAGGTCTTTGAATGAGATTGGTGTTATTAAACTGTTTGCACCGTATATAAGGTCAAAATGAATGTGCGGCTGAGAAAGGTCATCTTGAAGCGGATAAAAGCAATGGGGTACACGCGGGTGGAGTAAAATAAACTGTCCGCTGTTGCAGACGTAGTCCTGTCCGCCGTAGTTAATAACCGTTTCCCCGCTTTCAATATATATCAGTTCATAATCAAATAAGACGCGCTGACATATTTTGTGACCTTTAGGAAGTACACTGTGTTGAGCAACCCGAATGTAAGGATTCAGCGTGTTTATATCAATGTAATTCATAATTGTCCTCCGTTTTTTTATAATAAAAGATGGATATTGCCTAACAGGGCTAAAATGCTTAAATCAGCAATTATTGTTAAAATTGCCGCAGTCGAAAATATGACATATTTCACTGCTTTTAAGCGAAAATAAAAGAAAAATTCATAATGAAACCAATCTATTGAAGCGCAATATTATTCACGGTGTATTATAAAAATAAGCTTTATCGCAAGAAATGATAAATTTTGTGCAATAAATGCTATTGCTATTATAAACAACATTCGGTAAAATTTCAATAGAATATTTTGACAAGAATACTATTACTTTGGGGAAATGTTTTATTCGAGAAAGGATACGGTGATTATTATGAGCATGAATTTTAACGGCGTGTGCGCTTCGATGTCGGATTTATCTCGTCTTTCAAATGCTAAAACACGCTCGATTTCTCCCGAAAATTTTACCGGAGAAAAAGGAAAGGGCGGAATGTGTCCGGTTGAAGACGGGAGCTCCGGAAATGCGGCAAGGGAGCTCGGCGTTGGCTGGAAGGTCAATCCTCTTATTATTATTCCGGGAGGCAGCACCTTTGAAATCGCTTCGGTTGAGGGTATGGGCTGTATACAGCATATATGGATGACCCCAACCGGAAAATGGAGAAATACGATAATCCGCATTTATTGGGACGGGCAGGAAAATCCGTCGGTAGAAGCCCCGGTAGGAGATTTTTTCTGCTCGGGTTGGAACCGCTATTCACAGTTAAGCTCACTTGCCGTTTGTGTTAATCCCGGCAGTGCGTTTAACTGCTACTGGCAAATGCCATTCAGAAAAAGCTTCCGCATTACCCTTGAAAACCGCGATACTGAGCCCGTTACATATTTCTATCAGATTGATTATACCCTTACGGAGATTCCGGAGGATTGCGCATATTTTCACGCCCGCTTTAACCGTGCTAATCCGCTTCCGTATAAAGAGGTTTATACCATTCTTGACGGCGTAAAAGGCAAGGGTCATTATGTCGGAACATATATGGCGTGGGGCGTCAACAACTGCGGCTGGTGGGGAGAAGGCGAAATAAAGTTTTATATGGACGGAGATACCGATTTCCCGACAATCTGCGGCACGGGAACCGAGGATTATTTCTGCGGCTCTTACAATTTTGAGGACCCCGAAACCCATAACAACTACCGTACCTTTACAACACCCTATTCGGGGCTTCATCAGGTTATAACGCCGGACAGACTTTACAGCAGTCAGTTCAGATTCGGATTGTACCGCTGGCATATAACCGACCCAATCCGTTTTGAAAGCGATTTAAGGGTTACCATTCAGGCGCTCGGCTGGAGAGAGGGCGGACGTTATCTTCCGCTTCAGGACGATATTGCTTCTGTTGCGTTTTGGTATCAGACCCTTCCGACTGTTCCGTTCCCACCGCTTAAAGACAAGGATTATCTTGAGGTTATATAAACAGAAAATTATCGCAAATTGCAAGTGCAAGTTGGACACCCGCATGAATAAAAATAGTTCGGCGTAAGCCGGACTTGACTGCCACGCAGCAAGCACGGCTGGCGCTGTCAAGGATGCCGCAGGCAAGGCGCAGCCGATGCCTTGACAGGGTCAGGCGGGTTTGCTATCCACCGCATACACTCGGTCAAGGAATGAATCAAACAGTTCCTCCGGTGTTGCGTACCCCAACTTCTTTCCGGGGCGTGCGTTCAGCTCATCCGCAGCCGATAGAATATACTCAGCAGAGTAGTTCTGCATGGAAGTTCCCTTGGGAACGAAGGCTCGGAACAATCCGTTGTGGCGTTCATTTTGAGGCCGTTCCCATGAGGTGTAGGGATGGGCGAAGAACACCTCAGTGCCCCAGCTTTCGCACTGCGCAGGAGGTTGTTAAGGAACCCTCGCCGGGGATTCCTTAAGCGCGAAGCGCCTTATCCCACAATTTCCGTGATGAACCACAAAAAAAGCCTGGTGTCACGAATCGTTTTGATTCGTAACACCGGGCTGATTGCTGAATGTTTAATTATGTGCTTGCGATTGCAGGTATTTTACGCCGCGCTCGTAATCTTCCTCTGATATGGCATGTCGCTCATGGAAGGCGTCGAGCATTTGCAGCTGACGCTCTATGATCATGTTTTTCTTTTCTTCGGCCGTCATCTCACCGAATGGGTTTTCTGTTTTCATGTTCCTGTTCCTCTCTGCAGGGGAAGGAGATATGACATCCGTTCCGTCTGTTGTTTTATCGGATTATATCAAAAAACAGGACGGGATGCAAGGAGAAAGAATCCACTTGCCATCCCTTGGAGAGAGAACACAAACTTTTATCAAACAGGACATAAAGATTTCATTCTTTTTTTCTTCAAATCAGGCAAAATCGTCGGGAATATCGTCTTTTTTTGATCTGAAAAAGGCTTTCATGAGTTCGAGTCCCTATGGTTGACGCGAAACATCGATGAAACTGTTGAAAAAAAGTGACCCCTTAAAAACGTCAAAAGCCCTTGCGTAGCAAGGGCTTTCCGTCCAAACATTTAAATGGATCGGACGTCTTGGCGGAGATGGAGAGATTCGAACTCTCGAACCGCTTTTGACGGTTACACGATTTCCAATCGTGCGCCCTCGACCAGCTAGGCGACATCTCCATGGTCAAGATTTATTTGCCATGCGCAAATTGTCTTGCGCAATTGACTTTATAATTATACTCAAGTATAATAAAAAAATCAAGAGCTAATTTTTAAACGGATGAAAAATATTTATGATAAGAAAAGCTGAAGAAAAAGACAGTGAAAAAATCGAAAAACTTTTGGCGACAATAGCCGAACTCCATTACAGACTGCGCCCGGATATTTTTAAATCACATCCTAAACACGATCTGCAATCAGTAAAAGAAATGATAAATGACAAAAACAATATAATAAATGTCTACGCCGATGAAAACGACGAACCTATAGGTTATTCCATTGCGGTTATCAAAACACCTTCAGGCTTTAATCTCGTTGACAGAAAAATATATTATGTCGATGATCTCTGCGTTGACGAAAAATACAGAGGTAAAGGCATAGGCACTGAATTGATGGATTACGACAAAGAAGAGGCTAAAAAGTTAAACTGTGGATTTCTCGAGCTTAACGTCTGGTCCGACAATGTAAATTCAGTCAAATTCTACGAGCATTGCGGCTTTAAAACTCAGAAACAGGAAATGGAAATTAAACTGTAATTCGGATAACCGATTTTTTTGCTGTCAAAAAATCAGCCCTTCAATCAGTTTCAATAAAAGATTAAATTTATTTTATATAATATTAAATAAATTTTATCAGAAGGGAAATAAAAAAATGGGAAATTACAATTTTTTTGATCCTGTCAGAGTATTGTTCGGCGCCGGTTCTCTTTCAAAACTTCATACGCTCAAAATGCCCGGCAAAAAAGCTTTACTCGTAATATCAAACGGAAAGTCAGCAATACTTAACGGTTCTCTTGACAAGACAAAAAAGGAATTGGAACTTGCCGGAGTCGATTATTACGTATTCAATAAAGTCGCGGCAAATCCTTTGAAAGAAGTCGTAGAGGAAGGCGCTTTTGCCGCAAGAGATAATGGATGCGATTTTGTCGTAGCTTTAGGCGGCGGCAGTGTTATGGACGCGGCCAAGAATATGGCGATGTTTGCTCCTCAGCCTTCTAATGACCTTTGGGATTATGTATTTACAAAAAACGGTAAATGCAAAAGACCCGAAAATCCCGTTCTGCCGTGGATTGCAATAACTACGTCGGCAGGCACAGGCTCTGAGGTTGATACCGCGGGCGTTATTACAAACGTTAAAACAAATGAAAAAATAGGAGTCGGCGGATTTCCCGGAATGTTCGCCGAATATGCGATAGTAGACCCGGAGCTTATGCTCACTGTCCCTCCTAAGTTCACGGCTTATCAGGGATTTGACGCTCTTTTTCACAGTCTTGAGGGATATATTTCAAATCTTCACAATCCAATGGGCGATATGGTTCAGAGAGCTGCTATTGAAAATATAGGCAGATACCTTCCCGTTGCGGTAGCCGACGGCAGCAATCTCGAGGCAAGAACTCAGCTTGCTTTCGCCAATACTATGTCGGGTTATTCAATGGTTGTCACAAGCTGCACGTCCGAACATTCAATGGAGCACGCGTTGAGCGCTTACCATACGTCTCTTCCTCACGGCGCCGGTCTTATCATGATTTCTGTTGAATATTTCAAATATTTTATAAACAGACATGTATGCGATGACAGATTTGTCGATATGGCGCGTTTCCTCGGGAAAATCGACGCCGAAAAGCCTGAGGACTTCCTGACAGCTCTTAAAGATTTACAGGATAAGTGCGGCGTCGGAAATCTCAAAATGTCAGATTACGGCATCGAAAAAAGCGAAGCGATGAAGTTTGCCAAAAATGCGAAAGAAGCTATGGGAGTTCTTTTCAAAGCGGATCCGGCTGTTATGAGCGATGAAGACTGCGCCGGAATTTTTGAAAGATCTTTCAGATAATCAATAAAGTTAGTAAAAAAATTACGGGACTCACTTATTGTGAATCCCGTTTTTTTCTTAATAAAATTCAACAGATGCAAAAAATCACAACCGAGCTTTCAAAAAACATTTCGTCAATCATTGAAAAATCAGTCTCGGTTTATCAAACAGAGCGGATTAAATAACCGCCGCGGCTTATTTTATTTCAGCGATCTCATTTTCAAAATAAGAAGTGTCGGCTTTGTTTTTAAATGATGAAACGGAGTATGAAGCGAGATCTTTCAAAAACGACTTGTATTTCATAAGCTCCGAAGGTTTGACATTGTTGTCGGATTTCAGCAATTCTTCGCCTAGAACCTTATATGTTTCAAAAAATGTTTTTGACAAAACAGGCTCTTTGATTTCTCCGCATTCAATTTTGTCCGATTCGTATTTGGATATAAGCTTGTATGTAAAAGGAGCGTCGGCGTCCGATAAAAATTTTTTATTTGCGAGGTATATGTTTTCAATATCCTTTGACGAAAAATCGCGCGAAAAACATTTGTTGATAAAATCCGTTTCGTACGGAGATATTTCGCTGTCAACACCGGAAAGATCTATTAAAAAAGCTATAAGTTCTCTTGTCGCGAGAGTTGAAAAATCACTCGAAAGGTTGTAGCCGTCAAATATTTTTTTGCCGTTTATTTCGGCGCAGACTTTTTTGAAATTCTCCGCCGTCACCGAAAAATTCTTTTCCATTTGAATATATCCTTCCTTTTTTCTCTTCACTGTATCTTTCTTAAATTATAAGACGAGACTTTGATTTTGTCAATAATTTAACAAAGTTATATTTCTTGATTACAATAATAGATTGTGAAAATATTCGTGCTTCGATTGCGATTATTTATGTTGAAAACAACAAAATTATATGATAAAATTAAACAAGCTTACATAAAAAATAATCCTACAAAGGGAGAAAAATTGATGATTTACAAGCTTGAAAAATCAAACTACAAAAATTTTAAGGTCTTCAAGGACAATGTCGAACCGTCGAGATCTTATTTTATTCCGTTCGCGTCGAGGAAAAAACTTGAAAGAACCGATATCAGAAATATGAGATATAATTCCGATATTGTCAGTTGTCTGTCGGGACAGTGGGATTTTAAGTTTTACAAACATATATCCTCGGTTCCCGATTCTCTTAACACGTCGAGGACGAAATTTGATGAAATAACGGTTCCGTGTGACTGGCAGAGAACAGGATATCAGGAGCCGGTATATTTAAACTGTCCTTATGAGTTTAAGACAATGTATCCGGATGTGCCTGACGATCAGCCTGCCGCGGTATACAGAAAAAAATTCAATATCTCGGACGTGAACAGAAAATATATCATATCTTTTCTCGGCGTCGCAACTAATATGGAGCTTTATGTCAACGGCAGATATATAGGCTATTCCGAGGGCACTCACAACACAGCCGAATTTGACATAACAGACTGTATCAAAGAAGGCGAGAACGAACTTGTCTTGTTTATGGCAAAATGGTGCTGCGGCTCATTCCTCGAAGCGCAGGATATGTTCAGAGAAAACGGTATTATCAGGGATGTCCTTCTTTATTCATTGAATAAGGACAATTACATCTATGACTACCATGTCAGATATAAAAAAACCGATAACGGAAATTATGATTTGACATTGGATATAAATGTCCCTTCGTTCGGTGAGTCAAGTGTTGTTTCGGCAGAACTTAAAGACCCTGAAACGGGCGATATTTTGGCGCAGAGCAAAACTCACGCCCAAGTAAATACGGAATTTGAATTTAAGAATCTTTCTGTTAAAGAGTGGAACGCCGAGATCCCTAAACTTTACGAACTTTACATCTCTCTTTCCGACGGCGAAGGCGAAATTGAGAATATTAGAGAAAATGTCGGATTCAGAACTATTTCCGTCGAGGGAGATCTTTTTAAATTTAACGGAAAATTGATTAAGTTTAAAGGATTCGACCATCATGACACAAATCCCGTCAGGGGATATGCGATGACTCTCAGAGATATGGAAAGAGACGTAGCGATTTTTAAGCAGTATAACGCCAACTCCGTCAGAACGTCTCATTATCCTCCCGACCCGTATTTCCTTGAGCTTTGTGATTTATACGGTATTTACGTAATTGACGAGGCGGATATTGAAACTCACGGACTTAATGAGCTTACAGGCGATTTCAGCGATATATCAGACGACCTCAGATGGCAGCATCACTACGTTGACAGAGTTGACAGAATGTACGAAAGGGATAAAAACAGAGTTTCCGTCACGATGTGGTCTCTTGGAAACGAATCCGGCGGCTACAGATGCCAGGATAAATGCTATGAAGCGTTAAAAGCGAAAGGAACCGAAATACCCGTTCACTATGAGTCGGTAATTCACAGCCCGAGAATATGCTACGACCTGGTGTCTGAAATGTACACAGATCTTCCCACATTAGAGCGTGTGGGACAGCATATATATCCCGGCAGAAAGGAAAATGCGAAAAAGAGAGGCTGGAGCGCGAAAATCAAAAAAAAATCAGCCGTTCTCTACAATGAAAAACCTTTCTTCCTATGCGAGTACGCTCACGCTATGGGATTCGGCCCTGGCGCGCTTGAAGATTACTGGAAGATAATATACAAATACGACAATCTCATTGGCGGTTGTATATGGGAGTTCGCGGATCATGCCGTATATCATTTCGAGGATAAGTACAAATTCAAGTACACATACGGAGGGGATCATAAGGAAAAACAGCACGACGGAAATTTCTGTGTTGACGCTCTTTTCTATCCGGACAGAAAACCTCATACGGGAGCTCTTCTTGCGAGAAACGTTTACAGACCTCTGCGCGCTTCTGTTGACGAGACGGGACTTATTTCGCTTACCAATACAAACAGATTTAAAAATTCAGGCTACCTCACAGTAAAATATATAATCACTCAGGACGGCGAAGAAAAATGTTCAGGAGTTCTCGAACAGGACGTCGGACCATGCGAAACAAAGACGTACTCTGTCAAAGAAGCCGACGAGCTCAGAAAAGCCGATGCCGATGTGATGATAAGATTCCTCTATTTTGACGGAGCGGAATTTGTTGCCGACGAACAGTTGAGCTTGAGCGCCAAAAACCGTTTTGACTCCGATATTTTGTATAACGCCAAATTCAATACTGACGGTACAGTAAAACATTACGTTTCAGGCGGCAATGATATTATCGAGACCGGCGATACTAAGTTTACTTTCGATTCGGACAAATCAAGACTTGTATCGGTCATGAAAAACGGCAGGGAATACCTTTCGGGCGATGATTCTTTCGACTTGAATTTCACGAGGGCGCCTCTCGACAACGACTGCAACATCAAAACAAACTGGAAAAAGCTCGGTCTTTTCAATCTGAATTATAAAGCGGACAAACTTTCTGTAAATTTGAAAGACGGCTTGGCATGTGTTTCATCGTCTTTCTCTGTCATTGCGGCCGGAAAGACATTGGGTCGTTTTATTGCGCAGTATGACATTGATTCAAAAGGAATACTTACCGTAAATATCTCGAGCTACAATCCTTTGAATTTTGAGCCGGCGAGAACAGGCGTCAAACTCACATTGCCCGGCGATTTCAGCTTTATTAAATATCTCGGGCTCGGACCTTACGAAAATCTTCCCGATATGACGGCTCATTGCTATTCGGGAATTTTCTCGACGAATGTTGCGGATATGCATGAAAACTACGAATTTCCGCAGGAGAACGGAACGAGAACAAAAGTTGAAAATCTTGTTGTTTCTTCATCAGACGGCAGAAAAATAGAGATTTCGTCAGATGATAAATTTATTTTCTGCGCCCATGATTATTCAGAACAGTCGCTTGAAAAAGCGAATCACCCCGAGCAGATAGAAAGAGACGGTCTCACTCATCTTTGTCTTGACTCAAGAGTAAGAGGCTCCGGAACGGCAAGCTGCGGTCCGGAAACTTTGGATAAGTATAAGATTATGTCTCCGTTTGATTTCAGAGTGAGTTTCACATTTAAGTTTGAATAAAAAAATGAATTTAATTAATCGTGCCGGAATAATTTTTAAAGTCTCCGCTTTCGGCGATGAAAATTACGCCGAAATAAGGAAAATGAGAGAAGATTTTTTCTGCTCGGAACAAGGTTCCGCGGCGGAAAATGTCTTTGACGATAAAGAAGATGTCTCAATATACCCGTATCTTTGTCTCGACGGCGAAATTTTGGCGTGCGCGAGGATTATGCCGAAAAATAAAGACGGGTCATATCATTTTGATAAACTGTGCGTTAGCAAAAATTCGAGAGAAAAAGGTCTTGGGGGTATTCTTCTTTCGGAGATAATATCTTACCTTAAACAGCTCGGAGCCGAAAGAATAACTGTCAACGCTCAGACTTATGCAGTCGGATTTTACGAGAAATTCGGATTTGTCAGAATATCTGATGAGTTTATCCTTAATTCGAAAAAAGCGGTAGCTATGACAACAAACGATTTCTCTGTTTTTTCAAAGTCTAAGTGGGTCGGAAACATAATTTCATCCCCCGCGTTTGTACTCGGCAAAAAATTCACTGCTGCTAAAAATAAAAAATATATTCTCAGATCTTCCGCTATGGGATTTGAGGAGATTTATCTGAACGGCAGAAAAGTGACTGACGAAAGACTTATCCCCGCTCTCTCTGACTACGAGAAAAGAGATTTGTCAAAAGCCTCATATCCCATCTTCGACACCATGACTCACAGAATATATTATGTCGAGTACGATGTAACCGACTTAATCGCGGACGGAGAAAATTTTATAGCCGTTCACGTCGGCGCCGGTTGGTACGGTCAGACTGACGCAATATCCGAGGATATGCCCGTATGGGGGAAAATCAAAGCGATTTTTGAAATTATTTCGGACGATAATGTCGTATGTTTTTCAGATGAAGATACAATGATTAAAGGCAGCTTTGTGTCTTATACCGGAATTTATACAGAGGAAAAGCAAAACGGCAGACTTTTTACAGACGATTTTTATCTTGCTTCCTCGTTTGACGAAAAAAGCAAGGCCAAAGTTTTTCCGAATCCCGTTTCCCTTCTTCAAAAACAGGATTTCTCCGGAGACAGCGTTCAGGGAACGGCCGGGTTTAAGAAAATAAGCGAAAAGGGAAGAAAGAAAATTTACGACCTCGGTGCGATATATTCCGGAGCGGCGGTAATTAAATTTGAAAAAAATTCTCATTCGGGAGATTCCGCTGAAACAGTTTTCGGCGATACTCTTGATGAAAACGGCGATGTAAGCACCCGTCACAACGGCGGAATAAACAAACGTCAGACTGATTTTTTCATTCGTTCCGATGACGATGAAAAAGAGTATTCCGTCATTTTCACATGGCGCGCCGGAAGATATATTTCCGTTGACGGCAGAGCGGAACTTGTAAGATTTGACAAAGTTTGTTCTCCCGTAAAATTGACTGCGGAGTTCAAGTCCGAAAACGAAATACTCAACTGGCTTTTCGACGCGTATCAGCTGACTCAGTCGGACAATATCCACGATATGATTCCGTCGGACTGCCCTCACAGGGAAAGACTCGGCTACACGGGCGACGGACAGCTTACGTCCGGAGCGTGCATGACTATTTTCGATTCGTCTGAAATGTACAAAAAGTGGATGAGAGATATCTCCGACTGTCAGGATATTTTCGACGGTCATGTTCAGCATACGGCGCCGTTTTGGGGAGGCGGAGGCGGTCCCGGAGGATGGGGCGGAGCCATATGTATAGTTCCTTGGAATTATTATCTTCATTTCGGCGATAAAAATATTCTCGCCGAATATTACCCGAGAATGAAAAAGTATTTGTCTTATATGGAGTCGAGGAGCGAAAACCATATAGTGACAAGAGAAGAAAAAGACGGCTGGTGTCTCGGCGACTGGTGTCCTCTTTCCGGAAAAGCAGAAATACCGGAAGAGCTTGTCAACACATACTATTACGCAAAGTGCGCCGAAATCACGGCGGATACGGCAAAAATTCTTTCCGATTCGAATATTGATTTTAATTATCCCGAATCACGGCCTATTCCGGATTTCGCAGCCGATTCCAAAAAATTCTCAGAGCTTTTTGAAGAAATAAAATCATCGTTCCTTTCAAAATTCTATGATGAAAAATCACATACGTTCGCGTCCGGGGTTCAGGGCGCCGACGCGTTTGGTCTTGATTTATTCCCGGATTTTAATGAGACCTTTGAAAATTTAGCGGAGAAATATGAAAAAAGAGCGGAATACGATACTGGTATTTTCGCTACCCCTCTTTTAACAAAAGTTCTTTTCGATCACGGGAGGGGAGATATAGCATATTCTCTTTTGACAAATAAAAATCAGGGTTCTTTTTATAACATGATGTCTCACGGCTCAAAGACTTTGTGGGAAGAGTGGTTCGGCAAAAATTCCCTTTGTCATCCTATGTTCGGAGCCGTAACGGAATATCTTTTCACAGAAATTCTCGGAATTAAACAGGTTGACGGCTCCGCCGGATATGAGAAAATAAAAATCGAGCCTGCAAATATTCCTGCTCTCGGCACAGTCTCCGGCTCCATTGAAACAGTTAGAGGAAAAATTTCGGTAAAAACAGAATATGACGGCGGAAAACAGAAAGTATCATATTGCGCCGATAAAAGAATATCAGTTCAAGATTGACATCGCGTAACAAAAAATCTATAATTATAATATCAAATAATATCTTAATGAATTTTGGAGCTTTTAATGAAACCAAAGGATTATAAGATAATCAAGTGTCCTTACTGCGGAGCGGAGAGCTATGATTTTAATGCTCAAAAAACACGGACCATAGGCAATCCCCGGTTTAAATGCCCGTCCTGCGGAAAAACATCTTTCAGGAAAAACATAGCGGAGGCTGCCTTCCTCGACCCGGAAAGCTGTTTCGCGCTCAGATATTCTTATGAATATTTTCTTCTGAGAATACTGATAATTGTTTTCTACGCTGTTTTTCTCGGCTTTATCATTATCGAGCAGAATGTGAAAATCTCTATCTATTTCGCCGTGATAGCAGTACTTCTTTATCTTATCTACTTATTGGCGAGAACAATACATAAAAAAAAATTTCTTGACTCACATGAATACAAAAAACTCGTTGACGAGTCTATGGAAAGATTGTCCGACGAGAAATATGTTAAAATAATTCTGCAAAATCAGAAGCCTGAGAAGAGATGCCCGTATCTTCAGGAAAGGAAAGATGAGACATGAAAAGAAAAGTATTCTCTGTAATTTTAGCGTTGACGGTTGCTTTGTCCGCTTTATTTGTCGTGTCGTTTGCGAGAGACTATTCAAATTATGAAAAAGTCGACATAACGGCAAAGCTTTCTAAAGACGGAACAATGGCTGTCACGGAGAAGTGGAAAATCACATACGTCGGTTCGTCCGACGGCTTTGTAAGACCTATCGATGCGGCAAACTTGCCGTCATATCAGAAATATGATAAAATAACCGACGTCAAAGTAACTGTTGACAATGTTGCTCTGACAGAATCATCAAGCGGAAACGTCGATACGTATTCGTCCGGTCTTTCTACTGACGGGAGCAGTTTCAATATAAACATATCTTCTCCGTCTCAGGATCAGACAAAGACTTATGAGATTTCCTACAATGTCTCTGGAGTAGTCAAAAAAGACGGAAAAAAGGCGAGAGTATGCTTTTTGTTCCTCGGCAATACTTTTACGGACACAGCAAATAATATCGACATCACTGTATCGTTGCCTTCGGCTGTTTCAAGCTCCGACATCATTTTCCCCGACGGCGCTCAGGAAAATGTGCTTTCAAAAGATGATAATGGCAATGTAAAATATAAAGTCGACACCGGAAATAAAGTAATCGGCGTGGATTTTTATGTCCCCGCTACCACGTTCAATGAAAGTTCTCTCGGTTCGGTATCGTCTTTTTCCGATTGGTTTTCCGTTATATGGAATAAGTATCTTAAAATCGCACTGCCTATATGTCTTTTCGTCGTCGCCGCGGTTTTGATATTCTGGCTTGTTCTCGGAGCGGAAAAGCGCAAGAGAAGAAAACTTGAAAAGGAAGTTAACAAATCTGTTTCCGCGGATGAAAATACTCCATCCGTCTTACCCGAGGGATATACGTCGGCGGAGGCGTATAAAATACTTGTACCGTATAACAGGGCAAGACCAAAAAAAACTACCCAGAAAGTTCCTATGCTGTTTGCTCTTGCTGTACTTGAGTGCATTGACTCGGGTTATGTAATCGGCGCAAACGGCGAGCTTCAGATTGTAAATAACGGCACGAACGCTCCGGCGTATTTAAGAAGCGCATTGAATTTCCTCGCGACGTTTGCTGATGTCCGTGAAGGCAGGTATCTTCTGAATGACAACTTCTATAAAAACGTCAAAAAAGAATGTTCCGAAAATTACGACGTTATCGGCAATTATATTTCGTCTTTCTATGACCTCATCCCCGATATCGATAATAAATTCTTCAAAGACGAGGACAAAAGGGAAACTTATAAAAAATTATACCTATTGAAATATAATGCTGAAAAAGTCAAAGCGCCTAAAAATTATACGTCATGCGTAGAAAAAGTTTTGACCGGAACACATCCGTATGACCCTGATATTTATTCAATGATGTTTTCAAATAAGAACGGTTTGTCGTTCTTTTCCGGCAGTTCATCCGAATCAATAAAATCGCTGTCATATGCAATGAATGAAATTGCCGAGGTATTTATTGCGAGAAAATAAAAAAAACCAAACATGAAACGGGACAGCTTTTTTGCTTCTCCCGTTTTTTTAATTAAAATAAAGGTTGAAAACTTTACGATGTTTGTATATAATATAATCTGAATATATGTGATATTAAGTTTTATATTTTCATTATAATAAATGAGAAATGACTGATATTATTTGAGGATTCATTATAACAGGACTTGAAATTCGGAGGTTTCCCTTATGAAAAGAACTTTGAAAAAGGTTTTGAGCTTGGTTTTAAGCGTTATTCTCGTATTCGGCATTGGAGTCAGTTCATTTGCCGAAGACGTGAACACACCGGTTATTGTTGTAAACGATTTGGACAAAAACCCGATAATCGACACGGAAACCGGCGAAACGGCCTTCAGTTTTGCGGATTACCGGAAAACCATACTTTTTACTACAGGTTTTCCGTCCGAGTTTTACGACAACCTGACTATTGACGATGTTCGTCAAAAAGTTAAAGATATGCTTCAGGGAAATCTTTCCGCAAATGATATATTAAGTCTCGTTATGCAGGCAACGGGATTTTCAGATGATATCACAGGCTTAGTCTCGAAAGTTATGGAGCTTGTCGCCGGAATGGGAATAGACGTATCAAATCTTGATATTAAGGCTATACTTAATTCTATAGACGTTCAGGCTCTTGTGAATACGTATTTAAGTGAAATCGAGGCAAAGTACGAAAATTTCAACAAGGTAGCCTTAAATGAGGACGGCACTTCAAAAGACGGGAAATATTCAATCGAAGATTTGGGGAACGGATGTTTTTCGGATATCGATACAGATGTCTACGGTTCTGAAATCGCTTATTCTATAGCGGAACAGATAGGCTACGAAAATGTTTATGTATTTAATTACGATTTCAGACTTGACCCCGTTGAAAATGCGGCTGAATTTGATAAATACGTCAGCAGAATTAAGGAAGCATCCGGCAGCGACAAAGTGAATATCGTGTCGGAAGGATACGGCTCTGTAATAGCTGTAACTTATCTTTCCGAGCACAAAGACGATGCGGTTGAATCGGTCAGAAATTTCGTCACGGTGTCTTCGGCGTTTGAAGGAACATCTTTTGTCGGCGATATCTATTCCGGCAACATTGAAAACAGAACAAATGTAACAAACGAATATACGAGCGCCGTTATCAGATATCTGGACGACCTTTCGGATAATCCTCTCACCGCCGCGGCTAACTGGATTACAAATTATTCTTTGAACAGCGCAATAACTACGCACAGAAAAGAATTGAACGAAAAACTTGACGGAATAAAAAAACTTAATTATGCGGCGTTCAAGGCGGAGGGCTGTCTCAAGACTATGACCACGATGCCCGGTCTCTGGGCTCTTGTCCCCGTAGATATGTACACTGACGCAGTTAATAATATTTACGGCGAAAACCCTGATAAGTCAGTAACGGAAAAACTTGATAATTTCAAATCAATTCAGGAAAATATTTCTTCTGTTCTTGAAGAAGTGACCGAAAGCGGCATGAATGTAGGCGTAGTTGCGATGTGGGATCTTCAGGAAATACCTATCGGCAATACGGTATCGGAACAGTCCGACTCAGTAATAGATACTAAGTATCAGTCATTCGGAGCCACCTGCATTGATTTAAATGAAGTCGGCGAAGCATATAAGGCGGTTCAGGCTGATGATCTTGATCACGACCACCTCTCAGACTCATACGATTCCCTTGATATAACACAGTTCACAGGCGCTATATGCCACTATATAGATGCGTCTACATGCGCACTGCCCGAAAACACATGGTTTATCAAGAATATGAAACATGGTTCATTCAGCTCCGACAGCAATTCCGTCAACCTTATTAAATACCTCGCACTCGCAGAAGACGGCAAGACGGTCGATGTATGGCAGCAGGCGGCGTTCGCCCAGTTCCTTGACTATAACAGATTTGTTTCGCCCGGCGAACTTCATGTAGGCAAACTTCAGTACAGCGGCGACGGCAAAGAGGTAAGCATATTAAAAGGCGATGTGGATCTCGACGGAAAAATCACTTCAAACGATTCTTACTTGATTTACAGTTATCTTTCGGGTGATACAGAACTTGATAAAAACGGTCAGGCGTATAAAAATGCCGACGCAAACGGCGACGGCGAGATTAATAAAGCCGATGCGGAATATGTTCTTTCCGTTTCAAACGGCACATCAAAAGGTCACACTGCAGGAATTGACACTGAATACAAAACAGACGCAGGTACTCTCGATGCTTCTGATTTCAGTCTCGAGCTTAGACCCGAATTTGATCCGGTAAACAGATCTTTGACTGTAAACGCTTATCTCGTCGGCGCGTCGGGCGCGCAGAGCGGCAATTTCATTTTGACTTACAATAAAGCGGATCTCAAACTTTATTCTGTTACTCCCGGAAAATTCGACGAAGGAAAAACGATTGCGGATTCTGTTTCCGATAAGGATAACACCATCGCGTTTTCTTTCGCGAAAGGTTCTCCGCTGAAATCATCCGACCTCGATGATAACGGCGATTTTCTTCTCGGCACGGCAGTATTCACTATCAGCAATACAATAGATTCAACCGATTTAAATCTTGGGGAAGCGCATTTCTTCTCCGGCGGTACGGAACAGTTTATCTCTCCTTGTAATCTTCATCTTGACAGATCTTTCTTCTACATTCTCGGCGACTGGGACGACAATACCTATATTACAGCATACGACGCGAGGGGAATTCTCAGAATGGCCGCGAATCTTGAAAAGCCGACGGACGACGCGATGTTTAAAAGATGCGATGTTGACGAGGACGGAAAAATCACGGCTCTTGACGCGAGACAGGTTCTAAGAATGTCAGCGAAGCTTATCACCGAATATACAAAATCGTCATCAAAAGAAGTAACAAGCGAAGTATCGACCGATACGACCGATTGATTATTAAGAATAATACATTGAAAAATAAAATCTTTTTAATTATTATCATTTGTCTGATTTCAGTTCTCGGCGTCTTTGTTTTTGTCGACCCGTTTATAGTAAATTCGGGCGATGAAAGCAAAGCAGCTTACGCGATAGCCGACCACAGGATGAAAAGATTCAAATCGGCCGACAGCTATGAAATAAAAGACGCCGAGATTAAAGACTGCAAAGTCTGCTTCACTGTAAGTATTGAGTTTAAAGACGAATATACTTCGGACCCGGAGATAAATGAAATAATTTACAGAAAACTTGACCCTGTCAAAGCGGAGACTTCATTTTTTCATATAGGCAAAATATATTCGGCAAAGGGTCTTGAATTTATTTACGACTATTCTGCCGAAACAACCGAGTTTTCACGAACTGGAAATTAATATTTTTTCGGAGGATAATAAAATGAACAATGTAAAAGATGTGAAAAATACAATAAATGAAATAAAGAACGACCCTGTGGCAAACGAAGCTGCGGAATCGGTATTTTGGCTTAACTACGGTGTGCCGATTGCGATAATAAATGCGGTTCTTTCGGTTCTTGCATCATTATTGAAATTACTTCAGAATATGAAATAATATATTATTTTTAGAGGAATTAAAATATGGATTTTGATACTTTTCAGGAAAAATTGACGGATAAGGGCAGAGAAATCGGAGAACAGGTTAAAAATTTCTCGGAGAAAGCTCAGATTAAAGAAAAATTATCAGACGTGCAAAAAACTATTGCCGGCGGTGTTAAGAATCTCACAGGAAATTCAGATGCAAATCTGTCCGGTAAAATTACAGGCTCTGTAAAAAAATTTGCCGACAGCGCAAAAAACGAATACAATGTTTTGACCGAAGAAAAAAGGCTCAAGGATCTTTTCGGAAAACTCGGCGAAACAGTCTATGAACGATACAATTCTTCCGATGACAAGTCAATTATCAACGCCGACGATGAAATAAAGGGTTATATAGCTCAGATTGAATCGGAAAAACTAATTATCGAAGGTTTAAAAGCGGAACAATGATATTAACAAAAGCTGCAGTATTTACTGCCGCTTTTGTTATTAACGGGAAAAATTTATGAGTAAAAAAGATTTTTGCCCCGTAGCAGGTAAATGCGGCGGCTGTCAGCTGACAAATATGGATTATCAAAGACAGCTCAAATTTAAACAGGCTCGGGTGGTAAAATTATTCGGAAGACAAGTGAGGGTTTCCGAAATAATACCTTCTCCGAATATTTACGGATACAGAAATAAAGTCAGTGCCGCATTCGGAAAAACAAGGTCTGGAAAGGTAATCTCCGGCATTTATAAATCGAGCGTTCATACTATTGTAGATATTAAATATTGCAATATTGAAAACAGAAACGCCGATGAGATTATAAATTCGATAAAAAAAATTGTGACGGAAATGAATATTCCCGTCTACGATGAGAAAAGACAAAAAGGGTTTATCAGGCACGTGACCGTAAGAGTTGCGGAGAATACCGGAGAATACCTCGTTACTATCGTCACAGGTGAAGAATATTTCCCGAAAAAAGAGGAATTTCTCTCCGTTTTATTAAAAGCCCACCCCGAAATTACAACGGTTGTGCAGAATATCAATAATAAATTCGGCTCAATGGTTATGGGTGATAAAGAAAAAATTTTATATGGGGACGGCTATATAACGGATATCTTGTGCGGCAAAAAATTCAGAATTTCTTCAGGGTCTTTTTATCAAATTAATAAGGGACAGTGCGAAAATCTTTACTCCTACGTCTTAAAAAATTCTGGTATAAAAAAGTCTGATACGGTAATCGACGCGTATTGCGGAACGGGAACTATCGGAATTATATGTTCCGATATTGCAAAAAAAGTGACAGGCTGTGAATTAAATTCAAAAGCGTGCGAAGACGCAATAGTAAATGCGAAATTAAACGGAGTTGAAAATATCAAATTTGAAAACGACGACGCGGGCAGATTTATGAAAAAACTTTCCCGCGAAAACAGACCGGCGGACGTTGTGATAACAGATCCGCCGAGACAAGGCTGCTCGATTGAATTTTTGAAAGCGGTAGTCGAAATGTCGCCGAGAGAAATTGTGTATATCTCTTGCGAACCGAAAACACAGGCGAGAGACACGAATTTTCTGACGAAAAACGGCTATAAAATCAAAAAGTGCACCCCGTTCGATATGTTCCCGTATACAAATCACGTGGAGACGGTAGTCTTGCTTTCCAAGGGTGAGATCGACTCGAAAAAGATTCGGGTGGAGTTCTCGCTGGAAGATATGGATACCTCCGGCTTCCAGCAGGGAGCCACCTATGAGCAGATCAAGGGACGAGTGCTGGAGCAGACCGGATTAAAGGTATCTTCCCTGTATATCTCACAGATTAAGCGGAAATGTGGTCTGGAGGTCGGGCAGAGCTATAACCTGTCGAAGAAGGAAAATGCCAAACAGCCGCAGTGTCCGCCTGAGAAAGAGAAAGCAATCCGAGAAGCAATGAAATATTTTGGGATGATATAGAGAGGTACGGGAAGAAATGATGAATGAATTAGACAAACAAAACTTTACAAATTATGTAGAAGTAAAATCCTTTGGTGATATTTTTCCCAAAAAAGGAACAAATACCAGAACGCCTTACGAGCATCAGAAGAAGGCAATGGAAGCATTGGATAAGATGAATCAGGAGGCATCATACAGCACACTGGTAGTTCTTCCTACTGGTGGTGGTAAGACATATACTGCTTCCATGTGGCTCTTAAAAAATGCTATTGATAAGAGAAAGAAAATTCTTTGGATTGCCCATCGCCAGATGTTGCTGGATCAGGCTGCTGAGTCTTTTCAAAAGTTTGCTTATACAGAAGTTGTCCCCCACATTTCTTCCTTCTGCTTTAGAATTGTTTCTGGAGCTTCCAGCCATGACCGAACCAGCGACATTCGTCCGGGTGACAACTTGCTGATTGTCAGCAAGGACAGCATCGGAAGAAACATTGATCGATTGGATCAATGGCTCAAAGGTGAAAAAGAGCTGTATTTGATTGTGGATGAAGCTCATCATTCAACCGCAAAAACGTACAGAAAGGTCATTGATTATGTAAAGGCAAAGGTTCCTAATTTAAAACTGATTGGTTTAACTGCTACTCCGTTCCGTACTGCTGAAGAAGAACAGGGACTGTTAGCAAAAATATATACTGACGGTATCAGTGATGGACGAGTTGTTCACGGTGATGTTGGAATCACATATCAGATCGGACTAAAGGAACTGATTAACAGACAGATTCTTGCAAAACCTATTTTTGAAAGCTTTTACACGGATGAAGAATACGGCGATTCTCTCGGTGTTGACGCATGGGAAAGCATTCAACATTTGGATGTTTTGCCGGATGAGGTTGCACAGCAGATGGCAGATAGTGCAGCCCGTAACAAACTGATTGTCGAAACTTATAAGGCAAAACAGAATGACTATGGTCAGACAATATTGTTTGCCGTTAATGTGGTTCATGCAATTCAGTTGACCTCTCTTTTCAAAAAAGCTGGTATCAAAGCTGACTTCATCGTATCTTCTGTTAAGGATGCCATTACTGGTGTGACGATTAGCCGGGAGGATAACGAAAGAAAGCTGGAAGACTATCGAAATGGAAAGTTGCAGGTTTTGATCAATGTCAACATTTTGACTGAGGGCGTTGATTTGCCCAAAACTAAAACAGTGTTTTTGGCAAGACCTACTGTTTCTTCCATTTTGATGACGCAGATGGTTGGTCGTGCATTGCGTGGTACAGCAGCAGGCGGCACAGCCAGCGCATATATTGTTTCGTTCGTAGACCACTGGAACGAGCATATTGCATGGGTTAATCCGGAAAGCCTATTTGATGGAAACAATGACTTTCAGGATAATGAATCTGAGCGTGCCAAACGAGATCTGCGCATGATTGCTATTTCCAAGATTGAGGAGTTTGCAGCTATTTTGGATGATGCAGTTGATACTACTGCGTTGGAAAAAGTGCCATTTGAGCAAAGAATCCCTGTTGGTATGTATGCGTTTACATATCTTGAAGAAAACGGAATGGATCACGCTTATCAGGTAATGGTCTACGACAGCACACAGAATGCCTATAAAAATTTGATGGATGCGCTTCCTTCCCTGTTCAAGTCTTTTGGTGCAACAGAAGAATATTTGACAGAAGCGCAGCTTGATGAAATGGAAGCACAGTGCCGGGATTCGTTCTTTTGCGGAGAGATGATTCCTCCTTATGAACGGAAGGATGTTCTGAATATCCTGAAATATTATGCCCAATATGAAGCCGTTCCGCAGTTCTATACTTTCGCTGAGGTAGACAGAAGCAAACTTGATGTTAGCAAAATTGCCCAGCATATTTGGGACGAAGATATGGGCGAACGCAAAAGAACAGAGTATATTGATTCGCTCTGGGAATCCAGTGATGATAATATGCTTCGCCTGTTTTTTGGTAGGAAACTTTATTTCCTCCGTCAGCTGAACATCGAATTGATGAAACTATCGCATCCCGATATATACGATGATGAAAACAACATAAAGTATGGAACCAGAGCATTAGAAGATTTGCCTTTGCATGAAATTGGGAAAATCAATCCTGCTTTGGAAAAGGAATTGAGAGATCAGGCTTTTGAAAAAGCTAAAGATGCAGATGGAAATTACCGGTGCGCTTGCTGTGGTGTTGCAGACAAGTCACGTATCTATTTCCAAGTCGATCATATCGTTCCGATGAACAACGGCGGCAAAAGCGTTGTAGAAAATTTGCAAATTCTCTGTCGTCAGTGCAACGGAACGAAAGGTGATCAGTAATGCAAGGGTTATGCTACTCTGCACTCGATATTGCGGTAATTGTCAGCAGTATGCAGCTCGGCTGTCGAGATGAAAGCAGAATACTTGACCGGATATGGGAGGGCGAGAAAGCATTTCTCGATATTCCATACAGAGCAAATCAGCGGAAATTCATTTTAGACACCTATCATTGGTTACAATATTTCTATGATAAACCAGTGATCGATAAAGAATTTCCTGCAATACAGAAAGATTTGGCGTATTCAAACAGGACTTTGCAAGCAGACCAATTAACCAGCGATTTCTCGGATTTGGATTTGTTTTTCAAAAGCATCCGCATCCGTATTTTGTATGGATATGGAAATGATTATGTTAGAATTAAGCTGAGAACCCTGCTCAAGCAGTATGGCTATAAACGAAGGTCTCAGTTGTTGCTTCAACACATAAACCGATGTATGCTGTTCTATCATCTGGGAGCGACGTTGCGTGGTGGCGTGCCATGCTCTATCGAAGATGCCGATTTGGATCAGATGCTGACATTTCGAGTAGTATGATAAAACCGCTGCAATTTTCATCCCCGAGCAGGATGGAATATGCAGCGGTTTTATATTTCCTGAGGAATGGTGTCAAACTGCATTTTTACAGTTTGGGTACCATTTTCGAGGAAAATATGAAGGGTGTCCAGAGGGGCGCAGCCCCTTGGCTCTGGGTTTCCAATAGGGGCGAGCAGCATCCCTGTTGGCACACAATTTTCCGCAGGAAAGTCTAGTGTGTTATACCTTTGTAGAGCGGATGGCAGCCGGAAATGTAGCACACCCTTGAATCTGTGCTGCAATTCCGGCGTTCTGGTGGGAAAGGTTGCCCTATAAATGGGGCAGTCTGAGCAACAGGAAAAGGCTGGAAGAAGGTGCAGAAAGCAGCTTTTTCCAGCCGGTCAGCAGCGGAACAAAGGTATATCAAAAGCCCCCGTCCTGCCACAGCATCTATCGTTAAAACCACCACGGCAGTTCCAGCCATAGATTGTCCAGCGCCAGAGCCTCGGTTGACTTTGCCCGACTTTCACTGAGATGGAAATGCAACGCCGTCCCAATCAGAGGGTGTTCCAGATCGTCCTCAAAGCCAAATCGGTACAGGAGGTATGCCCTGTCTCTTGCGGGAATGCGTCTCAGTCCCTCGTACAGCTCCCGCCGGTTTTCTTCTTCAATCAGGATCTTCTCTGGCTCAGCGGCATACGGATCAGCGATCAGCTCGGAACGCTGCATGGAGTCCTCGCCGGGGAGCAGATCATCCAGATTGATCCGTTCCATAGGAAAGCCATCCTCTTTTGATTGCAGCCGCTGCTCAAAGGTGGCAAAGGCGGCGGAAATCAAATCCATCATGGCGTTGCGGATGGCTTGTCCGGCATAGGTCAAGAACTTTATTTTCTTGTCAGGGTCGTACAGGGAGATAGCCCGTAAAAGGCCGATGCTTCCCTCCTGAATCAGATCATCGTGGTCGATGCCAAGCTCACTGTTGCCCAGCCCTACGCTTTGATACAGTTCATTTGCAACCTTTTGTATGTATCCCAGATTGTTTTTTACCAGCTGCTCCTGCGCCTGTGCATCCCCTCGCTGTGCCAGTACGCAGAGCTGCTCATTTGTTTTTGGCTTCATGATCCTGTTCCGCCATCCGCTGTACCATGTGAAGCAGTGCCTGCCGCACTTCCCCCAGAGAATCGGCATCGGCAAGCTCCATCCCGGAGACACTGGCAATAATCAGATCCACAAACTGTTCCGGCGAAACAGATGGATGCAGTGCATCCTGCCCTTTCATCGTTTCCGAATACATCTGTTCCACCATTTCTTTGGTCAGCGGCTCCCCTGTTTCCGTGCCGATTTCTTTTTTGATCTCCCGCAAAACAGCCATAAACTGATTTTGGATATTGGTCAGGTCTGCCTGATAGACGGGCACCTTATTCAGTAATGCAGTCTGTGCTGCTTGCTGGGCCGCTTTCCTGGCATCAGGCTGTTCTTTTCCTGTTCCCAACAGCATGGAACTGAGCGTTTGAACTATCTGATTCTGCACCGCAAAACCAGAGGCAAGGGTATCATCAAAATACAGCGCAATCATATTGGTAAGCTGGGCGAAGCGGCGGTTTTCCAGCAGACGGCTTACCACCTGCGGATTGGTTCTGCCGGTATAAAGGTTCCGTGCCGCTTCAGCGGACAATCCCAGCTCGGAAATGTCATAGTTTTTCCGGTCAGGGACATCAGTCATGCACAGGAGAAAATCGGTAGAAACATTGAAGATGCGGGCAATGCTAATCATCTGATCCAGGCTGAGCGTATCCTTTGTACCGTTGATAAAACGGCTCAGAGTGCTTTCGGTAACTCCGATTTTCTTGGCCAGAACCGCTTGCGTAATTTTATGTTCCTTCATCAAGTCCTGCAACCGCTGCTGCGGCGTGCTGGGAAGATACCGCTGCTCCATATCCAAGCCCCCTCTCAGTTTTTCTTGATGTATTTCCCGCTTTTGATGCGGGCGTCTTTTGGCTTTTCCGCATTTTCCGGGATGATCCAGCGGCAGCCTGCTCGCTGTGCGCCAGGGATGCGGTTTTCATTACAGAGAACGCCGACACGCCGGGGCGATACCCCCCATTTCTCTGCTGCTTCAAAGGTAGAAAGGTATTTCATGGTTTATTATGTCCTTTCCTGATTCTATATAAATTATATTCCATAACCGGAATAATATCAACATATCTTTGTGAACATCTGCCGCTCTGAGGTTTTGCATTTTTGCAAGATTTCAGGGCTGCTTTTTTGTTTCTTGCAAAACTGACGGATTTTTCGGGATGGCCCCTTTTTCTCCGTACATTGAAGTGACAGGGAAAACCTGTACGAAAAATCAAGGAGGAAAACACATGAGTATCTACGAATTTGTAAAGGCAAACGTGACCGTCCCGCAGGCTGCCGAACACTACGGAGTGGAGGTGCAGCGGAATGGGATGTGCCGCTGTCCGTTCCACGATGACCGGCACCCCAGCATGAAACTGAACAAGGATTATTTCTACTGCTTTGGCTGCGGGGCTCACGGCGATGTGATTGAGTTCACCGCCCGTTTGTTTGGCCTGGGCAGCTATGAGGCGGCGAAAAAGCTGGCGCATGATTTTGGACTTGACCCGGACAAGCCGCCCGCAGGTGAATATCGGAAAAACCATCGTATTGCCATGCGAGCTTTCCGGAGCCGTCAAGATGAGAGTAAACGCGACTTTCGGAATATTCATCTTCACGCCATACCGTCCAAGAGCCTGAAAGCGTCGTCCAGTAGTTTGTTTGCAGCACACCATAGTCCCGGAAATCCTCATACCAGATGAGGGCAGAGTCTGGCTTTCGCCTCAGCATTTCACAGGTGAGCTTGAAGGCTCTATCCGGCTGACACTCGTTGCCGTCCACGTCGATAAAGTGGCGTGGAGAGAGTGTAAAGGTCGCGCTGCCTGCAGAGGGAGCCTCCGAAAAGCTGCTGCAAACACGGTAGCCGTAAAACTGTACGCCTTTTACATCTACGGATATCACGATGGTGTGCGTCCCGGCAGATAGTGAAATGTTGCTGGCGAGCGTCGTCCAGAAGGTGCTTCTCCAATATGGCCACCAGAGCCTGCTTTCCGTAAAATGCGTCGTGTTGCCGTCAATCGAAACATAGATGCCGTTTTTATCCCAGAAGGGATAACAGAGGCGGATGGCGATGTCGTAGGTTCCGGCGCTTGATACGGAAAAGGTATATGTGGCAGAGCCAGCATCACCGAGAGTGGCCACGCCGTTTTCAAAGGATACGATGCCGGAGTAGGAGCTTGTCGTTCCATCCGCATCCACATAAATGGTGCCGAACTCTGTGTGTTGCTCTTTGCTGTAAGCGGTCAGGTAATGCCGCCTGTTATAGGTTCCGTTCATCAAAGGATACTCATAGCTTGTGGCGTCCCTGCCTTCCATGAAGTCGTAGACCTGTGGAAGCGCCCAAGGTACCATGTCATAATCGTCCCAGTATGCGAGGATCGGGATGAAGGGCTGCGGTGGAGCATCGTCCGTGAAGTTGTATTGCCCGGTCATCCAGTTCTTTGCCGCATAGTAGGTATTTGATGTGCCGCGATAGGTTTTACCAAGGTTTGCAGGAAGGTCATAAATCTGCCAGTTCCAGCCGTATGCGGGAAGGCCGAAGAATATCTTCTCCGGATTCATGACCGTGACCGCGTAGTCGTAAATGCCCTCCAGCCAGTCCCTTGGAGAGACGGCTCCGGGAGCAGAGCCCGCCCACGCCATGCCATAGCTCATGATGGCCGCCGTATCACAGTAAGCGTTGAGATCGCCGTAAACGCACCAGTTTTCACCTCCGACCGAGCCGTTGATGGAATTCATACCCGGCAGGCATATGTTCATGAGCTTGCTGCTGTCATATCCTTTTACTGTGTTATAGATATTCCGAAACATCGCCGTAGAAGCAGCGTGCGTGGAATATCCGTCGCCTTTCTCAAGGTCAATGTCGATGCCGTCGCACCACGGGTATTTTTCCATAATGCGGACGATCTCCGAAAGGAAAGTATCCTGAGCGCCGTCGGTGTTATCACGGAGAGCTGCAAAGATACTGTTCGTGCCATCGTTGGATATCGTCAGGAGCCATTTGATGTGCGGCCATCGGTTTATGTAGGTCAGCATGTTGGAAATAGCCACGCCGCTTTCCGTGATGATACCGGTGCGCGATACCTTAAAAGAAAAGAGACCCACCTGTGACAGGCGGTCTCCATATGCGGCAAGTGCCTGATACATTCTGGAATTGCCCATGAATGTCCAGACCATGCACTTGCGGCCTTTCAAATAATCATAGCTCACAGGGCATCACCTCCGTCCTGCATTTCCTGAAATTCTACATAGATTCGAGCCGATTTTTTATCCTCGACTGTGATTGGGTGCTTGCTGTCACCGGCAGCAGAGTATTGGAAAAAGCCGTCCTTGGCTGTTGCAGCGCCGTTCTTCAGGCACTCCCTCGTAGAAGCGAAAAGGTCAAATTCATCACCGGCAGCCGCTGCCGCTTTGAAAGTTGCCTTATGAGCACCTTCACCCAGCGCAAGCGATATACTCCCGGCAGCCATCGCCTGAATCGGATAGACCTTGTAGTCAAGACCGGCAGCAGTGGAGCCGAGATTGTAGATAATGCAGGTCGCAGCAGAACGGACGATGCCGTTATAAAATCTCTTGCCTGCTTTCGCATCATCGCCATCATATTTTTCCAGAAGTGTTTCGGTGTTGATGACAAAGCCTGTGACTTTATCGCCTTCCTGCAGTATCAGGTCGGTAAACCAGACCGAACCGGTGCAATCTATGACGGTTGGCTTTACCGTAATGTTTACGACGCGCTTATCCTGCTTTTTTGTTATTGTCTCTGTAAAGCGTGTAAACTCCGGCATTTATCCGTCCTCCGTCCATTGAATTTCTGATACATGGCCTACCCAGCCGGTGGCGATGGAGCCGCCCTGCAGGAGCATATCTGTGATATATACAGTTCCGGTGCAGTCGGTCACGCATACCCGGATGGTGATCTTTGTGACGCGGCCATACTGAGGAGAGACATCCTGTGCCACGTGTGTAAATGAAGCCATAGAAATTCCTCCTTCAGATCAGGTCTATAAATCGTGTTTCCGTTGTTCCATCCTCGTATTCAAAGGTCACCTCAATGCCCACCTGTCCATTCGTACCTTTTGAGAGATTCTCAGAGGCAATCTGCGCCGAAAAGGTATAGCACTGCCGGTTGGCGGGCGTTATGGTCTGTGAAAGACTCTTTGTGGTATTCAGCGCACCTTCGCATTTGAAGGAAGCCGTGCCGGATACGCCATTATCTGCATCCACGGTAAATCCGGAGTTTTGCCAGTAGGTAAGACCGGAATCTGCTCTGGAATTACGCAGGTGATTAAACGGCACCAGATCCTTCATTTCCTGACTGTCTATCAGATCGGTAGACTCCAGCGTATCGGCTGCGCTATCCCAGCGTGAGGAGGAATCGCCCAGCTCCCGGAGGGTAGTGGAAAGCTCCAGCACCGTATTCCAAGGCTCCTGCAGGTTGTATTCCCTGCGGACGATTCTGGTCTTTACAGACAGGTTCAGGTCATCATCCTTCACCATGACCGTATCGCCCAGCGCCCATGTTTCATGTTCATAGCCGGTCAATACTGACAGATCCATCGCCTTTAGCACATAGGAGATACGCGGAGAGGCATAGTCTGCAAGTCGCATGTTGGCATATTCCAGCATCTGATATGGATTGGTGAAGTTCGAGCAATCCAGCGTAGCAATTCGTATTTCGGAAGTATAGGTCGTGTCCTGCACATATTCGTTGCCGCCATTGATCGAAGCAAAGGTCATGCCGTCCTTGCCATAGGCGTAAAGCCTTGTAATCAGGCTGGTCGTATCAATGACGCGTTGGATGGATTTCATATTTTTCTTGTAGCAGAACAGTACGCCGGAATCCTCACCGGAGAAGGTTAGGAGCTTCACAATCCTGTTTGCGTTATCAAAAATCAGGTCGCCGCCGTGAATGTTCTGTACTGCACGTAGAATCGCCAGCGCGTTTTTCTCAGAGCAAGTCCAAGTACGCTTTGTGGAGACATTAACCGTGCCCACATCCCAGTCGGTACCCTGCAGGGCATAAGCCATCGGCACATCAGCCGCGTCTGCGTTAAAGGTAATCTCGTCCTTTTTCACGGAGTAGGCAAGATCATAGAATGCCGCTTCCGCATAGACCGTGGTGATGGCCTTGCCGCTTTCTTCCTTGTCGTCCGTAATCGTGCGGATGCGATAGGTGTCGCTGACAATACGCACGGTCTTTTCGTTATCGATATAGGCGCGTTTGCTGTCCTGAAACGGCAGCTTAAATTCCAGCTCATCCACGCCGTTGATCTCACTGGTCACAATGATGTCATAGGCGTTATCCAGCACGGCTTCCACATTCCCGTCTGAGTCCAGAATGACCGGTCTTGCATAGCCAAGTTTGGTATAGAGCGGCTTTGGATTATCGTACAGGCTGATAGATGTCAGCGTAGGCGTCCTTGCTGTATTTGTGGTAGAGAGCGTGACGCGGTATTTAATATATTTCTTTGCAGGAGATTCCAGCTCGCCGTTTGCACCGACAGCCTGCCACTCTGTCCAAGTGGTTAGGTCGTCCGAGGTGGCTGTTTCCACAAGCGAGATAGAGGTTTCTCCCGGAGAGTAATCCGCCTTCACAGAAACTCTGCCGTTTCCAGTCACGCCACAGTCCCTTGCTGCAGTAATGAGCTGTCCGCTTGACGGATAGACAGAGTCTGTAGCTCGAAGTGTAACGACATCCGGTGTCGTCAGAGCGTCCACATCACCGGTCAGATCTGCACCGTTTGCGGAGAGCGATTCCAGAAAATATTCTGCAAGGTCATCGGCGGTTAGATCAGAATCGCAGTCGAGGAACCAGTCATCAAAGCCGCCTGCGTACCAGTAGGAGTCCGCGTGCATTCCCCAGATGAGGTCAGCCACGCAGCTACGGTTCAGCTCTCCGGTAAAGGTCAGCACACTTGACTGCCAAATCGTGCCGGAGCTCTTATCGCCAAGGATGTATTGCGCTGTCTTGGCATTTGGCTTAATCACGCATGCGATAAAATACCAGTAGCCGTTTAGCAAAGAGAATGATGGCGTTACAGACGTATCGAGGATCAGAGAACCGGAGGAGCTATACAGCATAATCCTCGGTTTTCCTCTGATCAGCGACAGATAGAAAATCGGCTGCCCGGAACCGTAGCGGGTATTCAAGATCGGAGTATAGGTGTTGCCGACTGAATATGTCGTAGGCTTCATCCAGCCGCCGACCACGATGGTTTCACCGAGGTTTGAGAAGATGCTGCCGTCGTTTTCTACTTTCAGGTAGGTTTTCTCCGATGAAGGATTATTGATGTTCATCTGAAAATAGCGACCGAAATTGCCTGTTTTCATATCTGCGGTTGTTCCGCTCCAGTTATGAATATATGCCTTGCGATCCTTCCCGGAGGAATCCGCCAGATAATCATCTGCATCCGGTTCGGACTCGTTAAAGCGCCAGAGACCGTCTGGAGCCCATGCAGCCGGAAACTCGCCGGTGAAGGCATCTTGGGTATTCAATATATTTTTAAGAGCCATGCAATATCACCTCCAGCGGCTTCTGGCTTGAATGTTCAGTTCCGTAAATGTTGTACTCGTACCGACCACAGCAATCACGATGGTATTATCTCCCGTATTTAAGACCGGGAAATTCAGCTCAGACAAAAGCGGGAGACCGTTTCGGAGGGTTTCTCCATTAGAATCAACTACTTTTGCTGTCATCAGATCGGAGTCAATAATCAATGTTTCTCCGGCGGCAAGCCGTCCAATGATCTGAAGCTCACTGCCGTTTGTGGTTATGGAGATATACGAGTCCGTCCCGGAAGGAATTACACCCGTTAAGGAGTAGACCGGGTAGGACTCGATATTCCCAAGAGCGCGAGACGCAGTAAAGGTTCCGGTTTCCGCAAAATCAAAGGTCTCGTCTGATATGGCATAGCCATAAGGGTCTGGGCAGAAAAATTCCAAATCGAAGGTGCAGGAATTACGGACTGCCCGGTCAAAGGAGAATCCGGACGTAAGCCTTGCTTCATACACTCGTCCCGGTTCCTTGTCCAGAATGAGCTGGCAGAGGCCGTTATCCGGATTCAGCCATTCAATAATAGCGTCCTTCTTTGAAAGAAACTGCTCGTCTGTCTTTCCCGGAGGAATGAAGCAGGAAATCAGTATCTTTCGCTCAGATACCGTTTCTCCAAAATCAAATACACCGTGCCGTCCGGGCATGGTGATCGTGTTGTTTCTAAGATCCGGCATACGGTATTCGTTTGTAATTCTTGTCGCAAGTCCCATAGACTGGGAGGTTGTTCCGTTAAATGAAAATCCCATGTTACACCAGTCCTTTCGCCCTGCGTCCGGCAGTCAGAAGAGTATTGAGCTGCTGAGAAATCTTCCGGATATCGTCGTCGCTTCTGACGCTCATTTCCTCGATATTGATGAGAGGCTGGTCGCCTGAAACACTGAGGGTATTAGAGGCTTAGCCTCGGCAAATCTTTTTATAAGGAGGCAGTTGATATGTCAAACAAACCGAAAGACCGGACATACAGGCCGCTCGTTTACATTTGCAGCCCACTATCCGGCGATGTACCAAGCAATACAGAAAAGGCGCGTAAGTGCTGCAGGTTCGCTTTGGAGAAGGGACAGATACCCCTTGCTCCGCATCTGATGTTTCCCCAGTTCGTAAATGAGGATGATCCCGCAGAACGTGAGTTGGCACTGTTTATGGATATCGTTCTCCTTGGCAAGTGCAGCGAATTGTGGGTATTCGGCGATACCGTTTCCGCCGGAATGCGAACGGAGATTGAGGTAGCGAAGAAACGAAGACAAATGATTCGATATTTCAACAGCAAGTTTCAGGAGGTGGAGTCGTTATGAGTGAACTGAAAGCGATACAGACGGAGTATAAAGGATACCTTTTTCGCTCCCGTCTTGAGGCTCGTTGGGCTGTATTTTTCGATGCCTGCGGTGTGGACTGGGAGTATGAGCCGGAGGGATATGACCTTGGTGACGGACTTTATTATCTGCCCGACTTCTTGTTGCATGGGGTAACTGTTAATCATGGATGTTTCAGAAAAGGATGTGATATTTATGTTGAGGTAAAGGGCAGGATGAATGATGCGGATTCTGAAAAAATCAAACGGTTTTACCAAATGGGATATAAGGGAGAGTTTGATATTGGCGTTTCAAGGTCGGCTGTCCTTGTTGTAGGCAATATACCGGAAGGCGATAACATGATGGATATCCTGAATCATCTTCATGATGAAGCATATAACGACCACAAGGAATGGCCGAATTACTACAATTTTGAGACCATAGACGGCGATTATTTCGGCGCCTATCCCGGTGTGGATAAGCACGGTGTATTTAATCTGTTCGGTGATGACAGCAGCTATATATGGAGCATGAATTCTTCTGCAACTGAGCGTGCATACCGCACAGCACGGCAGGCGCGGTTTGAACATGGAGAAACACCCGGAGCAAGGAGGTACAGATAATGAGGGATCTTGCTATCGCCTACGGCAACAACCGTCAGGCAAAGAAATGGGTCAACAAGACCATACGGTTTGATGATCTGAAGGAGCGGCTCAAGGTGACCATACGAACTACGGAGTCCGCTGAAGAATACGCAAAGATGTCAAAGGCACAGAGGGACGCTGCGAAAGACCACGGAGGTTTTGTCGCGGGCGTCCTGATCGGCGGTCGCCGAAAGGTCGAGACCGTGGAGAAACGTTCCATGATCGCTCTGGACGGCGACCGTATCACAAAGGAGTTCCTGGATAACTATGAAACCCTCTGCCCGTATACATCCGCGCTTTATACCACGCACAGCCATACGGACGAGAATCCGAGGGCAAGGCTTGTATTCCCGCTGACACGGGATTTGAGTCCAGAGGAATTCGTGGCGGTGTCCAGGTATCTGGCGCAGATGCTTGGTATCGATTTTTTTGATGAATGCAGCTATCAGCCCAATCAGCTGATGTACTGGCCGTCCTCTCCGCAAAACGGCGTATTCGTGTATAAGGAAACGGACGGCGGCTGGCTGAACCCTGACGATATTCTGTCCACGCATCCGGAATGGACGGATCCGACAAGGCTGCCGACCTCTTCCCGTGAGAGCAAGGCAAATACGACCGCACAGCAGAAAGTGCAGGATCCGCTGACGAAGGACGGAACGGTCGGTCTGTTCAACAGGGTCTTCTTCCCCGTTACCCGTGCACTTGAGGTATTTCTTTCGGATGTGTATGAGCCTACGGACAACGAAAACCGCTGGCATCTGATCGAGTCACACAGCATGGCGGGCGTGGAGATCAAGGATGATAAATTCGTATATTCCCACCATGCAAAAGACCCGGCATATCTTCATCTCTGCAACGCCTTTGATATCGTCCGCATTCATAAGTTCGGCGATTTGGATGACAAGGCGTCCTTCCGCGCGATGTGCGATTTTGCCATGCAGCAGGATGAGGTGAAGGTCGCGGCGGCGAACGAGAGGCTTGCGGAGGCGGAGACGGATTTTGCCGATGCCGGGGACGATGACTGGAAGAAGAAACTGCAGCGCAACAAGAACGGCGTCCTGGAAAACTCCCTTCATAACATCCGCCTGATCATGGAAAACGACTTGTACATGAAAAACATCCGCTTTAATCAGCTGGCGGACGGCATGGAGATCTGCGGAGAGGTTCCTTGGAAACATCCGGCGAAGTTCTGGCGGGATGCGGACGATGCGCAGCTTATCTGCTATATCGATGCCTGCTATGGCAGCTTTTCGGCGAGGAACTACGACATCGCCGTGACCAAAGCCGCCGATGACCGTTCCTATCATCCCATCAAAGAGTATTTCGAGTCACTGCCTGTCTGGGATGAGATACCGAGAGTGGATACGGTGCTGATTGACTATCTCGGCGCACAGGACAATGAGTATGTCCGGGCGGTGACACGCAAGGCGCTCTGCGCCGCCTATATGCGTATCTACCATCCCGGCATCAAGTTCGATTACATTACCGTGCTGAACGGCGAACAGGGCATCGGCAAGAGTACGCTGATCGCCAAACTCGGCATGGAGTGGTTTGCGGACAGCCTGACGCTTTCGGACATGAACGACAAGACGGCGGCGGAGAAACTCCAGGGCTACTGGATCCACGAGATCGGTGAAATGGCAGGCATGCGAAAAGCCGACCTTGAGAAGGTCAAAGCCTTCGTGTCCCGCTGCGATGACAAGTACCGCGCCTCCTTCGGCAGAAGGGTCACTCCCCATCCGAGGCAGTGCATCTTCTTCGGAACCACCAACAGCGAGAACGGCTACCTGCGTGATATCACCGGCAACCGCAGATTCTGGAACGTGCGTGTTCCGGGTACAGGCAGGATGAAACCCTGGGATCTTACGCAGGAGACAGTCGACCAGATCTGGGCGGAGGTCATCGTCCTTGCCGATGCCGGAGAGGACCTGTTCTTAAGCTACGAACTGGAGGAGTTTGCCAAAAAGGAACAGTCCGAGGCAATGGAGCGGGATGACCGCGAGGGGCTTGTTGCCCGTTACCTTGATATGCTCCTGCCGGAAACCTGGGATACGATGGACGTCTATCAGCGCCGTGAGTATGTTCAGGACCCGGACGGTCCCCTCAATGTAAAAGGGACGGTACGCCGCGAAACGGTCACCAATATTGAGATATGGTGTGAGTGCTTTGGCAAGGCGAAGGAGGACATCAGGCCTTCTGACAGCTATGCTATCGCATCCATCATGACAAGGTTCGGAGAGTGGGAGCGGACGACAAGATCGGTGAGACTCCCCATCTACGGAAAGCAGCGAGTCTATCAGCGCAAATAAGTGGAACAAGGCGGTGGAACAACTGAACAAACGGAACAGGACGGTTGTGGCTGTTCCACCGTAAAACCTATTGAATACAGGCAGAAACGGAGCAATTCGGAACAACGGAACATCTTTTTCTATATAGTACAAAACAAAACAAAAATATAAAGAAAAACCGTATCACGGCACGCATTTTTGCGCGCGTAAGGAAATTTTGCGGCTGTTGTTCCATTCGAGCGGAGGTAATTGAAATGATCAGAGAAATCGTGGGCAGCGAATTTATGGACTGCCGGAAAGTGCAGGATATCTGCCAGAAACAGGGACTGTCAAAATACGCCGTCAGACGCATGAAGCGTGAAGAGGGCATCAAAACAGTGGAGGTGGACAATGGTGATGGAGAGAAAATATGGCTCTGGTTCGATCCGGGGCAGGTCTGGGAGAAATACAGTGAATGAAAAGTATATCGAGAGAAAACTCGTAAAAACGGCGAAAAACATGGGAGGAATCGCGCTGAAGTTTGTATCTCCCGGCTTTGACGGAGTGCCGGACCGTATCGTTCTCTTCCCCGGAGGCTGTGCCGGGTTTGTGGAACTGAAAAGCCCCGGCAAAACAATGCGTCCACTGCAGGTAAGACGGAAGAGGCAATTGGAAAGTCTCGGCTTCAGAGTCTTCTGCGTGGACGGAACAGAACAGATCGAGGAGGTACTCAATGCGATACGAACCCCATGAATATCAGACATACGCGACGCGGTTCATCCTGTCGCATCCCATAGCGGCGGTACTGCTTGAAATGGGTCTCGGAAAAAGCGTGATCACGTTGACGGCGCTTTTCGACCTGTGTCTCGACAGCTTCCTTATACGGAAAGTGCTTGTGATCGCCCCGCTGCGAGTGGCGCGGGACACATGGCCTTCGGAAATAAGGAAATGGGATCACCTCGCAGGACTGACATACTCCGTAGCAGTCGGTACGGAGGCCGAACGGAAGGCGGCGCTCATGCAGAAATCATCCCTGTATATCATCAACCGCGAAAATGTGGACTGGCTCGTAAACAAAAGCGGTCTGCCGTTCGATTATGACATGATCGTCATCGACGAGCTTTCGTCCTTCAAGTCCTGGCAGGCAAAACGATTCAAAAGCCTTCTGAAAGTCCGGCCTCATGTAAAGCGCGTCGTGGGGCTGACGGGAACGCCGTCCTCCAACGGTCTCATGGATCTGTGGGCGCAGTTCCGTCTGCTCGATCTCGGAAAACGGCTCGGACGGTACATCACGTATTACCGGAATGCCTATTTTATCCCGGACAAGCGGAACGGCGAAGTGGTGTTCAGCTACAAGCCTCTCCCCGGCGCGGAGGAACGGATCTACGCGCAGATATCGGACATCACGATCTCCATGAAGTCCTGCGACTACCTCAAGCTGCCGGAATGCGTCATAAACGCCGTTCCCGTATATATGAACGAACAGGAACAGGCTGTATACGACAATTTCAGGGAGGATATGGTCGCAAAGATAAAGGGTACGGAGATCGACGCGGCAAATGCGGCGGTGCTTTCCGGCAAGCTCCTCCAGATGGCGAACGGAGCGGTATATGACGAGGATAAAAACAGCCACTACATCCATGACCGCAAACTGGACGCCCTGGAAGACCTTATCGAAGGCGCAAACGGCAAGCCCGTGCTGATCGCCTACTGGTATCAGCACGATGCGGAGCGGATAAAGGCGAGATTTCCCGTGAGGGAGATCAAGACCTCGAAGGATATCGATGACTGGAATGCGGGAAGGATTTCTGCGGCAATCATCCATCCTGCCTCCGCGGGTCACGGGCTGAATCTCCAGTCCGGCGGTTCCACGCTCATATGGTTTGGTCTCACATGGAGCCTTGAACTGTATCAGCAGACAAACGCCCGCCTTCACCGCCAGGGACAGAAGGACACGGTCATCATCCACCACATCATCACCGCCGGCACGATAGATGAGGACGTTATGAAGGCGCTACGCAAAAAGGAGCGGACGCAGAACGCGCTCATCGACGCGGTCAAGGCGCATCTGAGGGCGTCCGTATGACCGACCCCTGGGAAAACCTCGCAAACGCGATCGTCCTGCAAGCCGTAAAGGATTACCGCGAGGCGAGGAAAAAACAAAAAAAACGGCCGAAGAACGAAGACGCGAAGCTCATGATAACGGATTGTGAGGCATTCTTCCGTTCCGACTGGTTCGCGGCGCTCACAGATATCGACGGTGAGGCGCTGCTGCGAAAATTACAGGAGGAAGAATTATGACATCGAAAGAATACCTCAGACAGGCGTACCGCCTCGACCACAGGATCAATTCCGACATCGAGGAAATGGAGCGTCTGCGCGATATGGCGGGAAGCGTCTCCTCCCCAAGCCTGGAGGAACGGCATAATCCGAACCGTCCGACGGAAGCGCCCTTTGTGCGGTGCCTTGAGAAGGTCTGGGACCTGGAGCAGAAGATCAATTCTGAAATCGACCGGCTCATTGACCTCAAGGCACAGATGCGGGAGGTAATCGCAACGGCATCCAATGCGGATGAGCAGATGGTTCTCCGCTACCGTTATATCCACAACATGACCTGGGAACAGATCGGGGATGAATTGAATGCTGACCGCACGACCGTATACCGCTGGCATAACTCGGCGCTGAACCATGTGACGCTGCCGGAGGATCCCATACGGATATAAACTTGCACGGTTTGCAACACTTTGCAACAAGTAACCACAGTGCCGTCTATGTTATAGTATAATCAGCGAAAAGCAGAATGAGACGAGCCTCATGGGAGCGATCCTTCCGGGGCTTTTCTTATGCGCGGAAAGGAGGCGGCTATGCCAAGGAAACCAAAGAGACCGTGCCGCTATCCCGGCTGTCCGAATCTTACGGACGGCGTTTATTGTGAGGAACACGCGAAACAGATGGAGCAGCACTACGAGAAGTTCCAGCGTGGGTATTCTCCCGGAAAACGCTACGGCAGAGCCTGGGTGCGTATCCGTCACCGTTACGCAACCAAGCATCCTCTTTGTGAACAGTGCTTGAAGAACGGACGGTATGTTGCGGTGGAGGAAGTCCACCACATCGTGCCGTTGTCCGAGGGCGGGACGCATGATCCGGCAAATTTGATGAGTCTTTGCCAGTCCTGTCATACGAAGATCCATCTTGAGATGGGCGATCGGCAGATCAGGCGGTGACAGGAGGGGCGGGTCAAATCTCTGTGTGTGGTCCCTCCGGGCAACGGCGCGGGGTGTCGTGTTCAAAAATGGCGAAATCAAAAGGGTAATAAAGGACCCTGTATAAAAATCTGATAGAAAGGGCGGTGAGAACGTGCCGACAAAATCGAATAACACAGGCGGACGCGGCGGCAGAAGGCCGGGCGCAGGCAGGAAAGCCAAAGGTGTCGCAGAAAAAGCAGCCAATGGTAATCCTGGCGGCAGGAAACTTACTGTCCTGGATATTCCAGATGTGGAAGGTAGTGACATGCCTAAGCCCGATGAGATCCTGTCCGCCACACAGAAGGATGGCACAAAGCTGAAAGCCGCCGAGATATATGAAGCCGTATGGAAATGGCTTGACAAACTGAATGCAACAGCGTATGTGTCCCCGCAGGTCATTGAGCAGTATGCGATGTGTCGTGCGAGGTGGCTGCAGTGCGAGGAAATGACGAATGAACTGGGATTTCTTTCACGGCATCCGACTACCAATAAGCCAATCACATCGCCGTTTATCAATATTGGCATCAACTATATGAATCAGGCTACCCGGCAATGGGATGCCATCATGCAGATCGTCAAGGAGAACTGTTCCGCAGACTACTCCGGAATGAATCCAAACGATGATCTCGACAAATTACTACATGAAAGGAAGGGCATTTGATATGTACGAAAAAGTAAATCCGGCCCATCCCGACAAGGTGGCTGACCGCATCGCCGGGGCCCTTGTGGATGCGGCTTATGCAAAAGAAAAAGATCCGAGGATCGCTGTTGAGGTCCTGGTCGGACACGGAATCTGCCATATTATTGCGGAGACTTCTGTTTCCATTCCGCGTGAGGATGTGGAGAACATTGTAAAGCGTATCGCTGGAAATCTTATCTGTGATTACAGAGAAGTGCCGCAAGATGTACATCTTTCCGATAATCAGGATGGGATGATCCGCTGTGGTGATAACGGCATTTTTAAAGGTGTTCCCGTGACGGAGGAGCAGAAGGCGCTGACCGACATTGCGAAATTTATGTATAACACATATCACGCAGACGGAAAGTACATTCTCGACCAGGCACGGCTCATCATCTGCCAGAGCAATGCTGACAGCAGACATTTGAAAGAGGTGTATCCGGCTGCCGAAGTCAATCCTATCGGTGATTGGACAGGCGGTACGGATGTGGATTCCGGCGCTACCAACCGGAAACTGGGCAGCGATATGGCGGACTCCGTTACAGGCGGCGGTCTGCACGGCAAAGACCTTAGTAAAGCTGATGTGTCGGTAAACATCTACGCATGGCTTCAGGCGCAGGAAACAGGAATCCCCGTGGAAGTCTGCTGCGCCATCGGCGATGAAGAGATCGATGGCATTCCTTACAGTGAGATCGTAGAGACGGCCAGGGACTATATCAGGTCCATCGGAGGCTTTGAGAAATTTGCGGAATGGGGGCTTGTGCGATGAAGACTACAACAGAAATGCAGCTTGTTTCGATCGAGAAGCTGGTGCCGTATGTCAACAATGCACGTACCCATTCCCCGGAACAGATCAATAAACTCCGCTCCTCCCTCAGAGAGTTCGGCTTTATCAATCCGGTCATCATCGACCGTGACTATGGTGTGATCGCCGGACACGGCAGGATCATGGCGGCGAAGGAAGAAAACATCAAGGAAGTCCCGTGCGTGTTTGCCGACCATCTGACCGAGGCACAGAAAAAGGCATATATCATTGCCGACAACCGCATGGCGATGGATGCCGGATGGGATGAGGAGCTTCTGCGGGTGGAAATCGAAGCATTGCAGGCGGAAGCATTCGATATCGCCTTGACGGGCTTCGATGAAAAGGAGCTGTCAAAACTATTTGATGATGGCACAGATGCCGAAGACGATGATTTTGATGTCGATGCGGAACTGGAGCGTCCGGTCTTTTCAAAGGCTGGAGACATCTGGCATCTTGGAAGGCACACAGTCTATTGCGGTGATTCCACGCTGACGGAAAGCTATGCAGCGGTCCTGGGCGATAACAAGGTAAACCTTGTCTGCACCGATCCTCCGTATCTCGTTGCATTGGAAAGCTCTGTAGGCAAAATCAAAAACGATGATCTCTCCGATGAGGACGGATATAAGTTCTTAAAGAAGGCATTCGATTGCTTCCATGATGCGATGGCAACGGATGCCTCTATCTATGTCTTCTACGCCACGATGAAGGCGAGGGTGTTCTACGATGCCTACGAGGATGCCGGATTCAAGGTCGGCGCGGGGCTGATCTGGAAGAAACCGAGAGCGCCACTTATGCGTACCGACTGGAAGTTCAACATGGAACCTATCATCTGGGGCTGGCGCAAAGATGGCAAGCACATCTGGTATGGGGATCAAAAGCAGAAGGCCGTATTCGAGTTTGACGGTATCAAAAATGCCAAGGAGGACGGACATGGGCACCCATCAAGCAAGCCTGTGCCGCTGATTGCATACCTCATCAAGCAGTGTACGCAGACCAATGGGATCGTCCTGGACGGTTTCCTCGGGTCTGCTTCCACGCTGATCGCCTGTGAACAGCTGAACCGTATCTGCTGCGGCATCGAACTGGAACCGAAGTTTGTGGACGTAGCAGTGAAAAGATACATCGAATTCAAAAACGGCGATGCCTCGGATGTGTTTGTTGTGCGTGACGGGAAAGAGATCCCTTACGCGGAAGTGGAGGTGCCGGATGGAGAATAAACTGACACTTGGGAGCCTGTTTGACGGCTCCGGTAGCTTTCCCCTCGGCGGTCTGCTTTCCGGTATCACTCCGGTATGGGCATCGGAGATCGAACCTTTCCCCATCCGGGTGACCACGAAACGCCTGCCTCAGATGAAGCACTACGGCGATGTCTCCCTTATGGACGGCGGAGAGGTCGAGCCTGTGGATATCATTACATTCGGCAGCCCGTGCCAGGATATGAGCATCGCAGGCAAGCGTGAAGGACTGGACGGCAACCGCTCCGGTCTTTTTTATGAAGCCGTCCGTATCATTAAGGAAATGAGGGTAAAGACCAATGGCAAATATCCAAGATATATCGTCTGGGAAAACGTTCCCGGCGCCTTCTCCTCAAACAAAGGAGAGGACTTCCGATGCGTCCTCAAAAGCATCTGCCACATCGCAGATGAGACCGTATCAGTTCCTTCTGTTAAGAAGTGGCAGTACGCAGGAGAGATCGTGGGAGACGGTTACTCCGTTGCCTGGAGACTCCTGGACGCGCAATACTGGGGAGTCCCCCAGAGAAGAAAACGTATCTACCTTGTCGCAGATTTTGCAGACGGGAGTGCCGGAAAAATATTATTTGAGTCAGAAGGCCTGTCTGGGTATTCTGCGGAGGGCTTCCGCTCGTGGCAAGGAGCTGCCGCCGATGCTGCAGAGAGCATTGCAAAGGCAAGCCACCTGTGCTTAAACGACCAGGGCGGTCAGCGGATGGACGTGACAGAGGATGTTACCTGTACGCTTCGTGCCGGGGCAAACCATCCTCCGCTCGTATTTGAGAACCACTCGCAGGATTCCAGATATACGGGTCCGCTTGATGTGGCACAGACTGTTCTTTCCACCTTCGGGACCGGCGGGTACAATCAGCCGTTCGTGGTGGAGACACCGAAAACGCTGAAGATCCGCTCCGGCTGTGAAGGCGGCGGCAAGGGCGCTTTGATACAGGATGATAAGTCCGCTACGCTCGGCACCCATAACGACCAGACGTTGTTCCAGCCGAAGGTTTATGGCATCTGCTCCAAAGACAGCAATGCCATGAAGTCTGCCAATCCTCACAGCGGTTTTTATGAGGCCACAACCTCAAGAACGCTTGACGGAAACGGCGGCAATCCCTCCTGCAACCAGGGCGGCATGGCAGTGATCGAAGGCAACGGAACACGGCCTTCCCATAAGGGTGACGGTTATAAGGAATCCGATGTCATGTATACGCTCAATGCCACAGAACAGCATGCTGTTGCCTATGGCATCGACCGTGCGGCATTCAACCAGGGGCAGAACGCTAAGTTCGGCTTTGCCGTGGAAACGGAAGTAGAGCCGACCATCGTGGCAAAAGGTCCGGGTGCAGTTGCAGAGCCGACATACTCTTCGAGCAAGGCATCCTTCTTTACCGAAGCGACTGAGGAACTGGCATCCACGCTTGTGGCAACGGACTATAAAGACCCGCCGCTCATCAATGATAAGGATGATACAGACTATATCGTCCGCAGGCTGACACCGACCGAGTGTGCAAGGCTGCAGGGCTTTCCTGACTGGTGGTGCGATGACCTCGGAACGGAGAAGCCGACTGATGAGGAGATGTACTTCTGGTATAAGGTGTTCGAGACATGGCGAAAGGCAACGAATCCTGACGGCAAGCCGAAGACCTCAAAGCAGATCAGGAAATGGCTGACAGACCCGTATTCCGACTCTGCAGAATATAAAATGTGGGGCAACGGTGTGGCACTTCCGTGCGTATGCTTCGTGCTTTCCGGCATTGTGTATTACTCACAGTTTCCGGGCGAATAAAGGGTGGTAATTCTACCTCGGAATTATCGCTTATTTGCTTGCTATTTCGGGGCTTTAGAGTGATGTATATACATGCCGAAAGGGTGCGGGTGTCCGGTGGACACCTCTCAGCCGCAGGCTGAGAAGCACCGACCGAGGCGACAGCCGAGAAAAGAAAACAAGCGAAAAACAAGGAGGTACGCACAGATGAAGGTACGCTACAACGTAACAGGACAGAGGAGAAAAGACCTGGTCAAGATCATCTCCGACACCACAGGTGCCAAGGCAGTCTACAAGTTCATGCCGACCTGCAATTACGAGATCGATTACTTCACAGTCACGAAGGACGGCACTCTGGAATTCGATGACAGAGCCTATTCTGAAGAGGTCGAGCAGGTGCTTGAAGCCATCGTTGCGGCAGGCTTTGAATGTGAGCCGCAGGAGGGCGGAGAAACTACCGTGGAAGGAATGGCAAAGGAAACGACCAAAGAGCCGGAGAACGCGCCACAGGGCGAAACCACGGGGCTTACGGTGGAGATTCCGCTCGACAAGATGAACGTGGGAAACCTTACGAAACTTCTGGACGCCAAAGGCAGCCTGATAAAGAAGGCGCTTGGCACAGACGATATCCGAATCGAGATCAAGGAAGACCGGGTGGCATTCCCCTGGTTTGATGAGGTCGAACCGGATACGGCGATGGCATACACCAAGTTCATCGCAGCGCTCTGCAAGATGGCAAAAGAAGCCAAGCGAGTCACAGCAACTGAGAAAGAAGTCGACAATGAGAAATACGCATTCCGGTGCTTTCTCCTCCGGCTTGGCTTCATTGGAGCGGAGTACAAGAAAGACCGCAAGATCCTGCTGAAGAACCTGACCGGATCTTCTGCTTTCAAGAACGGAGGTGCTGACCATGAAATTTCCGAGTAAGGAGATTGTGGAGCGGATACGCAGGCAGTACCCTGCAGGCTCCCGTGTGGAACTGGAACGGATGGACGATGTCCAGGCACCTCCCATCGGAACGAAAGGGACCGTGATCGGTGTCGATGATACGGCATCGGTCATGGTCAGATGGGATAACGGCAGCGGACTGAACGTGGTCTACGGCGAGGATATCGTAAAGAAACTCGACAGCGTGACAACCATCTGCTACGGAGAGAAACGTGTCTGGGACAGCAGGACGGAGGCAGCAAACTTCTTCCTGCAAGGCATTGCAGGCTCGGAAGGCGCTGAATGCGAACGGTACACGACCATCTATGCAAAGCTGATAGAGGGACTGGATATCTGTTCAGATGATGTGGAATGACCGACATAATATACACAGTTATGCCCGAAAAAAGGGCTGAAACTTTGGTACATTTATGCTCCGAAATAACTTGATATAAGTGTGGTTTAGAGTGATATATATACATACCGAAAGGGACAAGAAACCCGCGGAAATCAAGAAAATTCGGAGGTTCACACCATGAAGAACACAGAGCGTCAGCAGACTGAAATGAAGAAGCAGACCATTGGGGTCGAAGTCGAGATGAACAACATCAAAAGGAACAGAGCAGCGAAGATTGCCGCAGACTTCTTCGGAACAGGCCGATACGAGGATACGGCCTACAGAAACGGCTACCACACCTGGAGCGCATGGGACAGCGAAGGACGAGAGTGGAAATTCCAGAGGGATGTTTCCATTCACGGCGCAGACGATGAAAAATGCGAGATGGTTACGCCAATCCTCCGCTACGAGGACATCGGAACATTGCAGGAGCTTTGCAGACAACTGAGACACGCAGGAGCGAAAAGCGATGCCAGCCGAGGCTGCGGAGTCCACATCCACATAGGAGCGAACGGTCATACACCACAGACGCTCAGAAACCTCGCCAACATCATGGCAAGCCACGAGACGCTGATTGCCGAGGCTTTGAAGCTCGACACCTACCGAATGGACCGCTACTGCCGCACGGTAGACCCGCATTTTCTCAAGGAGGTCAATAAGCGCAAACCAAAGACAATGAGCCAGCTTGCCGATATCTGGTACACCGAAAACGGTGCAAATTATGGCAGAACACAGCATTACAACGATAGCCGCTATCATATGCTGAATCTCCACGCTACCTTCTCCAAAGGTACCATCGAGTTCAGACTTTTCCAGTTCGATGAGCCGACAGCAGAACGTAAGGGCGGCATTCACGCCGGACAGCTGAAAAGCTACATTCAGCTTTGCCTCGCACTCAGCCAGATGGCAAAGGATGTGCGGACGGCAAGCCCAAAGGAGCAGCAGAAAGAGAATCCGAAATACGCCATGAGAACCTGGCTCCTCCGCCTCGGATTCATCGGAGACGAATTCGCAACGGCAAGGGACTTCCTGACAAGAAATCTTTCCGGGGACACAGCCTTCCGGCACGGCAGAGCCGCCGCTTGAAGGAATTAGGTTAAATGCCCTGCCCACGACCGCTTCGGCGGTCTTAGGGTGGTAGAAGGGGTAACCTTCGGAAAGGATGAACGAATATGGCAAAAAAATACTACATCGCCTACGGCAGCAACCTTAATATCCCGCAGATGCGGATGCGCTGCCCTTCGGCACGAATCATCGGCACAAGCGAGATTACGAACTACCGTTTACTGTTCAAGGGCAGTCAGACTGGTTCCTACCTCACCATCGAACCGTTTGAAGGAGCAAGCGTACCCGTGACAGCATGGGAAGTCACAGAGGACGACGAAAGGGCACTTGACCGCTATGAGGGCTTTCCTCGCTTCTACTACAAGGCAGAGATGAAGCTCCCCATCAAGGGAATTCGCAGCGGACGGATTCGGATACGGAACACCTTCGTATACATCATGCACGAGGACAGACGCTGCGGGATTCCGAGCCGTTATTATATGCAGACCTGTCTTGAGGGATACAGATCATTTGGATTCGATGAAGAAAAACTGTGGAAGGCTGTAAAAGACAGCAAGGAGGCAATGCAGATATGAAAGCGGAAATCAGAGAAATAAGGACATGCCCGCTTTGCGGACAAACATACGGTGCTGTTCCGGCTCTTTCGAGAACAGACAACAAAACGCTTATCTGCCCGGATTGTGGGACGAGACAGGCACTCCGGTCTATCGGCGTGGATGAGAAGGAGCAGGAGCAGATCATCGAGACGATCCACCGTCACACGCAGGAATAATATACACAATTCCTGCCGTGGATTTTCCCCTATCTCTGGTACATATATTTCTCGAAAATGACTTGATAATAATGTGGTTTAGAGTGATATATGTACATACCGAAAGGGAAAACCACAGAAAACGGAGGATACAGACATGACAAAGGCACAGGTTAACGAGGCAATCAGATCAGCGGCGCAGGCGCACGGATTTGAAACAAGCAAGCAGCCGGGATTCCAGGGGCTGACGGAAATCATCAGCGAGGAACTGAACTTCACCTTCACGGTACAGACTACGGAAAACACCGACTGGGCGGCGCACAGGATCGAGCAGAGCCTGACGGTTACAGCAAGCGTCCGGAAGATGGGCGGACAGCCTACGGTCGAGGGACTTCTGAAAACAGCCGATGAGATACGGCGCGGCGCGGAACTTACTGCAGAGCTTCAGAACATGAACATCATTTGGACAGAAACATTCTAAGGAAGGACGGAGGGCACGGACATGACGATTAACGAAGCAATGAGAAAATTTAGACTGCCGAACCCCACCACACCGGAAGATCTGGAATGCAGATGGAGCAAGGTGCTGACCTTTGGAGATAAGGTGATCATGGCAGGATACTACTACAACGGACAGAACAAGCCTTGCTACTTTGGAGCAGCTTACGAATTCCTGGAGGATGGCAAACACGACTGCGAAAGCACCATCGGACTGGCGGAGGTCAGCGAGGTCGAATTTGAAGATGACGGACACGCCATCGCCTGGGCCATGAACGCTTAACAACCACGGAGCATTCCGGGAACGGAGCCGAGAGGCTCTGTCTCTCGTACACATACTTTTTTGAAGGTCGCTTATGGCGGCTATTTTTTATGCCTCGGAGGGCTTATGAAATTTTTGATAGACAGAACGGAACTGCCATACGATGCGATGGTCCCGGACCCATCGTGGCTGATTCCGATTGAGGAGGAAGGTGACGGCACAGATGATACGGAAACTGAAGAACTACAAGCCGACCAGGTTCATGGCGGAGGGGTCCTACTACGATAAGGATGCTGCCGACCATGCGGTCTGTTTTATAGAAAAATACTGCTGTCACACCAAGGGCAGATGGGATGGAAAGCCCTTTGAACTGATCGACTGGCAGGAACAGATCATCCGGGACATCTTCGGTACGCTGAAAGAAAATGGATACCGCCAGTTCAATACGGCATATATCGAGATCCCGAAAAAGCAGGGCAAGAGCGAACTTGCCGCTGCGGTGGCGCTTTATCTTCTCTGCATGGACTTTGAGCCGAGCGCAGAGGTGTACGGCTGTGCTGCCGACCGCAACCAGGCAAAGATTGTATTCAATGTTGCTGCGGACATGGTGAAGAAATCAAGGAAGCTGAGCCAGCTGATCAAGATAAAGGACAGCACCAAGGAAATGGAAGTCCTCCGGGACGGCAGCCGGTACCAGGCGCTGTCGGCGGATGTGGCCAATAAGCACGGTTTCAACACCCACGGGGTTATTTTTGATGAGCTGCACACGCAGCCGAATAGAAAGCTGTTTGATGTAATGACCAAGGGCAGCGGTGATGCCAGGATGCAGCCGCTGTATTTTCTGATCACCACAGCCGGAAACGATACAAACTCCATCTGCTATGAGATCCACCAGAAAGCCAAGGACATCATCGAAGGCAGAAAGATCGATCCTACCTTCTACCCCGTTATATATGGCGCGGATGAGGAGGATGACTGGACAGATCCAAAGGTGTGGATGAAGGCCAATCCGTCCCTGGGCATCACGGTCGGGATCGACAAAGTGGAAACCGCCTGCGAGGAGGCAAAGGATAATCCTGCCGATGAGAATACCTTCCGGCAGCTCAGGCTGAACCAGTGGGTCAAACAGTCTGTGCGCTGGATGCCTATGGATAAATGGGATGCCTGCGCCTTCCCGGTAAACGAGGAGGATCTGGAAGGGCGTGTCTGCTACGGCGGCCTTGACCTTTCAAGCACCACAGATATCACGGCATTCGTTCTGGTATTCCCACCGGAGGATGAGGAGGATAAATACAGCATCCTGCCATACTTCTGGGTGCCGGAGGATACGCTGGAGCTTCGAGTCAGGCGCGACCATGTTCCATACGATGTCTGGGAGAAACAGGGGTACCTCATGACCACGGAAGGAAACGTGGTGCATTACGGATATATCGAAAAGTTCATCGAGAACCTCGGTGAGCACTTCAACATCCGTGAGATCGCTTTTGACCGATGGGGCGCGGTACAGATGGTGCAGAACCTTGAGGACATGGGCTTTACGGTCGTGCCGTTCGGCCAGGGCTTTAAAGATATGTCTCCGCCGACCAAGGAACTGATGAAACTGACATTGGAGAAACGGATCGCACACGGCGGACATCCGCTTCTTCGGTGGATGATGGACAACATTTATATCCGCCAGGATCCGGCAGGCAACATCAAGGCGGACAAGGAAAAATCAACAGAAAAGATCGATGGCGCAATTGCCACCATCATGGGACTGGACAGAGCGATACGATGCGGAAATGTCAACAGCGAGTCTGTATATGACAGCAGAGGATTGCTCGTACTTTAGAAAAGGAGCGTGATGAAGATGAGTATATTCAGCGGACTGTTTAAATCGAGGGATAAGCCTCAGAACAGGACGGCCGGGAGCGCCTACAGTTTCTTTATGGGAGGAACTTCATCCGGCAAGCGTGTCAATGAGCGGTCAGCAATGCAGATGACAGCGGTGTATTCCTGCGTCCGTATATTATCGGAGGCAATCGCAAGTCTTCCGCTTCATGTTTATGAAGTGAAGGATGAGGGTACGGCGAAAGCGGTGGAGCATCCTCTGTATAAAATTCTGCATGATGAGCCGAATCCGGAAATGACTTCCTTTGTATTCCGGGAAACGCTCATGACTCATCTGCTTTTGTGGGGTAATGCCTACGCACAGATCATCAGAAACGGTAAAAGCGAGATCATCGCCCTTTACCCGCTGATGCCGGACAGAATGACAGTTGACCGTGACAGTGACGGGCAGCTTTATTATGAATACCGCACCAGCCAGGATGATGCACCGATCAATAAACAGTCTTCCGTAAAGTTGACACCGAATGATGTGCTGCATATTCCGGGGCTGGGGTTTGATGGTCTTGTGGGCTACTCCCCCATTGCAATGGCTAAAAACGCCATCGGACTTGCTATCGCAACAGAGGAATACGGCAGTAAATTCTTTGCAAATGGTGCAGCGCCAAGTGGAGTTCTGGAACATCCCGGCACACTCAAAGATCCTGCCCGTATCCGTGACAGCTGGCAACAGACCTTCGGCGGCTCTCATAACAGCAACAAGGTCGCAGTCCTCGAAGAAGGCATGAAATATACACCCATCTCCATATCACCGGAACAGGCACAGTTTTTGGAAACACGGAAGTTCCAGATCAATGAGATAGCTCGAATTTTCAGAGTACCTCCCCACATGGTTGGAGACCTTGAAAAGTCGAGCTTTTCCAATATTGAGCAGCAGTCACTGGAGTTCGTGAAATATACGCTGGATCCGTGGGTCGCAAGGTGGGAACAGTCTATTGTCAGACGCCTTTTTACGGACGATGAGAAGAAACGCTACTATGTGAAATTCAATGTAGACGGTCTTCTCAGGGGCGATTACCAGAGTCGCATGAACGGATATGCTACGGCAAGACAGAACGGCTGGATGAGCGCTAATGACATCCGGGAACTGGAAAATCTTGACCGTATACCTGCCGAGGAAGGCGGCGATTTATACCTTATCAACGGCAATATGCTCCCTCTGAAAAGAGCGGGAGCTTTTGCAGATACAAGTGAACCTATGAAGGAGGAATCAACCGATGAAGAACAAACCGAAGAAGTTCTGGGTTTGGAAGAATCAGACGGAAAGCGAAGACTCACAAGAGGCTCGTGAACTGGAGCTGTATGGAACAATTGCGGAGGAGAGCTGGTTCGATGATGATATTACTCCCGCTATGTTCCGTGAGGAACTGTTCGCAGGCAGCGGCCCCATTACTGTGTGGATCAACTCACCCGGTGGAGACTGCATCGCTGCAAGTCAGATTTATACCATGCTTATGGACTACAAGGATGATGTGACCGTAAAGATCGATGGTGTTGCGGCATCTGCAGCTTCTGTCATTGCAATGGCAGGCACTGAAGTGCTGATGGCACCTACCGCACTTATGATGATCCATAATCCCGCAACACTGGCATACGGCGATTATACCGATATGCAGAAAGCAATCGAAATGCTGGACGAGGTCAAAGAGAGCATTATCAATGCTTATGAGATCAAAACCAGCCAGTCGAGAGCGAAGCTGTCACACCTTATGGACAGCGAAACCTGGATGAATGCAAAGAAAGCTGTGGAACTGGGCTTCGCAGACGGCATTCTTGAGGATGAAAAGTCTGTAACGGATATTCCGGCTTATGCGTTCTCCGGGAAAGCGGCAGAGGCAGCGCTGCTTAATAAAATCTCTGCCAAAGCAAAGACTGCACCAAAGGCGGAAATGGAATCCGCGTCCGAAGTGCAGGAAGAAATCTGCGGCCGTTCCGTTGATATGCTCAAGGAACAGCTGAATACTATCAAAAACTTTATTTAACGGAGGTAAAAGACAATGACTATTATCGAAATGCGTGAAAAGAGAGCAAAGCTGTGGGCTACGATGGAGGGATTCCTCGATACCCACAGGAACGACAAGGGCGTCCTATCCGCAGAGGACGATGCCACCTATACCGACATGGAGAAAGACCTCTCCGACCTCACCAATGAGATCAAGCGTATGGAGCGCAGAGATGCTATCGAGGCTGAACTGAATAAGCCTGTAGACAGACCGCTTACCCAGAAGCCCGAAAAGAATGAGCCTGAAAAGGCCGGACGTGCATCAAACGCCTACAAGGAAGATTTCGGCAGACATCTTCGCGGTAAGAATCTCATCCACAATGTGCTTTCTGAAAGCACAGATGAAGAGGGCGGTTATCTCGTGCCGGAGGAATTCGAACAGCAGATCGTCAGAGGGCTTGACGAGGCTAATGTGATCCGTTCTATCGCAAAGGTCATCACTACCCATCACGATAGAAAGATTCCCGTTGCACTCGGACATTCTGCTGCGACCTGGACTGCGGAGAATGCGCCTTTCACTGAGATGAATCCGACCTTCGGTCAGAAGAAAATCGACTCTTTCAAGCTGACAGATCTGATCCGTGTCAGCGTGGAACTTCTGCAGGATTCCGAGTTTGATCTGGAGGACTATATCGCTGCAGAGTTTGCCAGAGCTTTCGGCATTGCCGAAGAGCAGGCGTTCTGCGTGGGCACCGGAAACGGACAGCCTACAGGTATTTTCACCAAGGATGGCGGTACTGTCGGTGTAACAGCGGCAAGTGCAACGGCAATCACTGTTGACGAGGTGCTTTCTCTTGTCTATGCGCTTAAGTCTCCTTATCGCAGAAACGCAAAGTTCCTTATGAACGATGCAACTGTTGCACTGCTCCGTAAGTTGAAGGACAGCAACGGCGCATACCTGTGGCAGCCTTCTGTACAGGCAGGTCAGCCTGATAAGCTGCTCGGCTACGATATCTACACCTCTCCGTACGTTCCTACTGTTGCAGCGGGTGCATATGCTATCGCATTCGGTGACTTCCAGAACTACTGGATCGGTGATCGTGCAGGCAGAACTGTACAGCGTCTGAACGAGCTTTACGCTACTAACGGTCAGATCGGCTATGTGGCAACCGAGCGTGTGGACGGCAAGGTCATCCTGCCGGAGGCCATCCAGCTTCTTCAGATGAAGAAGGGTTCCTGATTATAAAGAATAATTGGGAGGCAGTATCTTATGGTGCTGCCTCCTGTTTTACGGAGGTGAGGATATGATCGTAACGACCGAAGAAATGAAAGGGTATCTGCGTGTTGATTTCTCTGAGGACGATGCGCTGATTACGCAGCTCATATCCTCCGCTGAAAGCCTGTGCATGGATGTGGCAAGGATCACGGATGCGGAACAGTTCCGGGAAAAACCTGTCGCAAAGATCGCCGTCATGTATGCGGTGGCATATCTTTATGAACATCGCGAGGAGGCTGACCACCATGACCTGACACTTACGCTCCGTGCCATGCTGTTCGGTATCCGGGAAGGAGAATTTTTCTGATGGATATTGCGGCAATGAATGTCCGTGTGACCATTCAGAAAAACTCCGTGGTCACGGACAAATACGGAAACCATAAAAACACCTGGGCGGATTACTTTTCCTGCTATGCCACCATCAGCGGAGAAACCGGGCAGGAACAGGCGATCGTGGGAGAAACGGTAGAGCATACGGATATGAATGTCACGGTGCGCTACTGCAATGAAACTGCCGCCGTCACCTCCACAGGCTTTCGTCTTCTCTTCCAGGAAGAAGCCTACGATATCCTCGGCATCGACCATCTGAACTTCAAAAAACATGGCATCAAATTCCGGTGCCGGAAAGTGAGGAAGTGATGTCGGGAACAACGATACCCATCGATAAGCTTGCAGATACCGTCTCGGAGATGCTGACCGATTATGCGGATATGGCATCGGATGAGATGAAAAAGGCAGTCAGGGACGCCGGGAACACGGTGAAAAAAGCCATCGGCGAAGGAGCTCCCGTAAAGACCGGAAAGTATGCGAAAAGCTGGTCGGTGAAGAATACAAAGGAAAATGCCCACGCTCTTGAGGTGACCGTGTATTCCAGGAATCGCTATCAGTTGGCGCATCTTCTGGAACACGGTCACGCCAAGCGAAACGGCGGCAGGACAAGGGCGATTCCCCATATTGCTCCCGCCGAGCAGCAAGGCATCGAACAGCTGGAGCGTGAGATCACAAGGAGGCTGCAGAATGGATAAGCTGCTGAAATTGATATCGGAGATGGATATTCCTTCTGCCTATGACCATTTCGCAGAGGGCGAATCGCCGTCTCCGCCTTTTATCACCTACCTCTGTCCGGGGAGCAATAACTTCCCGGCGGATGGACGGGTGTATTTCAAAGTCGATGAAGTCCATATCGAACTGTACACGGATGAAAAGGACCCGTCCGTGGAACAGAAGGTCGAAGCCGTGCTTGACAGCCACGGCATTTTTTATGACAAGACCGAGGTATGGATCGACACCGAGAAACTCTATGAGGTCCTTTATTCATTTGAACTGGAGGGTTAAATCATGGCTAATAAAGTCAAATACAATCTGAAAAACGTCCATGCCGCCATTCTGACGGAAACAGTTAATAACGGTGTCAGCACATTTTCCTACGGTACACCGAAAGCAATCCCCGGCGCGGTGAGCATCAGCCTGGATGCTGAAGGTGAGTCCAGTCCGTTCTATGCGGACGGCATCGTGTATTTCCGCTCCGTCACCAACAACGGATATTCCGGTGACCTTGAGATGGCGCTCGTGCCTGAGTGGTTCCGCACCGATGTTCTGCAGGAGGCGCTGGATAGCAAGGGCGTACTCATCGAAAAGAGTACCAATGCGGAGAGCGTGAAGTTCGCGCTGCTCTTTGAGTTCGATGGCGATGTGAACTGCATCCGCCACGTCCTCTATAACTGCACCTCCTCCCGTCCGTCCATCGAGTCGGAGACCAAGGAGGACACCATCGAGCCGGGTACGGAGAAGCTGTCCATTACGGCTGATCCGAGAGCGGACGGTCTTGTAAAGGCGCGTACCGGAGATACGACCGATAAGACCGCCTATGACAACTGGTATAAGTCCGTGTATCTGCCGACCGAGCAGGCTGCGGCATCCACTTCCGGCACATCCGGCAGCAAGGGTTAAGGGGGTAACGCACCATGATCGAACGCACGATTGAGATCTCCGGCAAGCAGGTACCGTTCCGTTCTTCGGCAACGGTGCCTCGTCTTTACCGGGCAAAATTCAAGAGGGACATCTTCAAGGACCTGACCAAGCTGGAAAAGTCCTATACCAAGCGCACGGAGAATGGCGATGAGCTGCAGATCGAAGACCTGGAGATTTTCGAGAACGTGGCATACATCATGGCGTACCACGCTGATCCGTCCATTCCGAAGACTATTGATGAGTGGCTCGACCAGTTTGATATGTTCTCCATCTACCAGGTGCTTCCTCAGATCCTTGAACTGTGGGGCGATAACCTCATGACAGATGTACAGGCAAAAAAAGGACTGGCAGAAGTGAGCGGGAAATGACCACGCCGCTGTTCCTTCTGCGCTGCACGGAGGTCGGGATCTCTATTGCGGATCTCGACCTTCTTACGATCGGGCTTGTTCTCGATATCTGGACGGAAAAGTCCAATGACGGCGTGAAGTATCGGCGCATAGCCGACCAGAGTGATTTTGACAAATTTTAAGCTGCGAGGGAGGTGATCAGATGGCAGGCAGCAGGATAAAGGGTATTACAGTAGAGATCGGCGGCGATACCACAGGTCTGGACAAAGCATTAAAAGGGGTCAATTCCACCATCAAAAGCACCCAGTCACAGCTGAAGGATATCAATAAACTGCTGAAACTGGACCCTACCAATACAGAACTGCTCTCGCAGAAACAGGCGGTCTTAAAGGAAAAGATTGGTGCGACCAAGGAAAAACTGGATGCCCTGAAAACTGCCCAGGAACAGGCGAAACAGCAGCTTGAATCCGGTGATCTCGGAAAAGACAAATACGATGCCCTGCAGAGGGAGATCGTAGAGACCGAGCAGGAACTGAAAAATCTCATCCGGGAGGCTGCCGAGGCAAACGAGACCTTGAACAAGATCGATGCGGTCGGTAAGAAGTTCGAGGAAGTCGGCGGTAAGATGACCGCCGTAGGGCAGGACCTCACCACACATGTGACGCTTCCGCTTGTAGCAGTTGGTGTTGCCGGGGCTAAGAGTTTCGCTGAAGTCGATAAGACCATGCAGCTTACCAACAAGACGATGGGCAATACCGAGGAAGAGGCGGAGCTTCTGAACAAGGCCATGAAAGAGGCTGCCGCCAACTCCACCTTCGGTATGAACGATGCCGCCACTGCGACATTGAACTTTGCCCGTGCCGGACTGAATGCGGAGCAGGCTGCATCTGCGCTTGCACCGTCCATGAACCTTGCGGCAGGCGAAGGCGGTAACCTGGATACGGTATCCGCCGGGCTTGTGGCAACGATCAACGGTTTCCACGGCAGTTTTGATGATGCCGGAAAGTATGCGGATGTATTTGCTGCAGCCTGCAACAATTCCGCACTTGATGTAGACAGCCTGTCGAATGCCATGTCGGTGGCAGCGCCTATCTTTTCCGCAGCCGGATATTCCGTGAATGATGCAGCCCTTTACATGGGTGTAATGGCAAACAACGGTATCGATGCAGACAAGGCGGCTAACTCCTTAAAGACAGGTCTTGCCCGTCTGATATCTCCTGCCAAAGAAGGCGCGGAGAAAATGGCGGAACTTGGTATCTCCGTTACCAATGCAGATGGCACGATGAAAGATTCCGTGACCATCCAGAGGGAACTGCATGAGGCATTCGGAAAACTATCTGAGTCAGAGCAGATCGCGGCGGCATCTGCCATCTTTGGCAAGAACCAGATGGCACCGTGGCTGGCGCTTATCAATACGGCTCCCGGCGATGTGGACGCGCTGAATGATTCACTCGAGAACTGTGCCGGAACTACAGAAGAAATGGCCCAGGCCATGATGAGCGGTTTCGGAGGTTCCCTGGAAAAGCTGAAGAGTTCTATCGATGTCCTCATGACTTCCATAGGTGAGGCACTTGCGCCGACCATCACAAAAGTGACTGATGCCATACAGAAACTGGTCGATAAGTTCAATGCCTTAACGCCTGCCCAGCAGGAAACCATTGTGAAGATCGGCCTCGTGGTGGCTGCAATCGGTCCCGCACTTGTGGTATTCGGAAAACTCACCACGGGTATCGGACAGGGTATGCAGGCATTCTCCAAAATGGGAAAAGGCATATTGACCTTTGTAAACCAGGCGAAAATGGGTGTAGGCGCAGGCGGGAAACTGGCTGCAGCCATTGCCGGAATAGGCCCTATCGGTTGGGCAATCATTGCAGTGGTAGCATTGCTTACTGCGGCTTTTGTGCATTTATGGAAGAACAACGAGGAATTCCGTAACAAGGTCATCGGTATCTGGGAGAGCGTCAAGGCGAAATTCTCCCAGATGGCAGACAAAATATTAAGCGCCATCAACTCTCTGGGCTTTTCCTTTGATGACCTTGGACAGGCAATTTCCGCTGCATGGGACTGGCTGTGCAATACATTAGAGCCGCTGGTGACGGCAGTTATCCAGTCCATCGGAGACAGTATCGAAAGTGTTATTGATGTTGTGGGCGGTGTGATCCAGATTATCGTGGGTCTTATCAAGGGCTTTAAGGACGGTGACTGGACTGTATTCCTGCAGGGACTTTCAGATCTGTTCACAGGTGTTATCAATGCACTGCTTATCCCGTTCAGAGCCATATTCTCCCTATTCGGAGTTGAGATCGAGAAATTTGACGGTGACTGGGGTGCGCTGTGGGAAGGTATAAAATCCTTCTTCATTAATATCTGGAACGCTATCAAGGATTTCTTTGTGGGCATTTGGAATTCCATCGTTCTATTTATCACGGGAGTGCTGACTGGTATAGCTGAGTTCTTCACAGGAATATGGAACGGTATCTGCGATACGGTCAGGACGGTCATTGAAACCATCAATACTACCATCACAAATGTGTGGAATGCTATCGTTGCCTTCCTGACACCGATCCTTGAAGCACTGAAAACAGCCTTTACCACAGCATGGGATGCGATAAAAACGGCGGTCACGACAGTGATGGATGCCATAAAGACCACCATTGAAACGGTCTGGAATGCAATAAAAACAGTTGTTACCACGGTGCTAAATGCCATAAAAACGGTGTTTACGACCGTGTGGAATGCCATAAAGCAGACAGTGACCACGGTGGTAAACACCATCAAGACTACGGTCACAACTGCCTGGAACGCCATCAAGACGACTGTTACTACCGTGCTGAATGCCATCAAAAATACAGTCAGTACAGTGTGGAACGGTATCAAGAACACGATTTCCACTGTAGTGAACGGTATCAAGAACGCAGTATCCACGGCATTCAATACTGTGAAAACTACCGTCAGCAATATATTTAACGGCATAAAATCAACGGTCACATCGGTATGGAATGCGATTAAAACCGCTATCACCACTCCGATCAATGCGGCAAGGGATGCAGTCAAGAACGCTATCGACAGGATCAAGGGCTTTTTCAACTTCTCCTGGTCTCTGCCGAAGCTGAAACTGCCGCACCTCTCCATTACCGGGTCGTTCTCGATTGCTCCGCCGTCCGTTCCGCACTTCTCGATTCAGTGGTACAAGGAAGGCGGTATTATGACCAAACCTACTATGTTCGGTCTTAACGGCAGTTCTTTGATGGCAGGCGGCGAGGCGGGTGCAGAGGCAATTCTGCCTCTGAAGGGATTCTACGATCAGCTGTCCGCCATGCTCGACAGCAAGCTGAACATGAGCGGCATGGAGAAATACCTCGCCATTATCGCGGACAATTCCTCCAAGGGCATATACCTTGAGGACGGTACGCTTGTGGGGCATCTGCTTCCGGCAATCGACAGCGGACTCGGCAAACAGCAGAAACTGAACAGGAGGCTCTCACTATGAAACCGGATATATCATTTAACGGAATATCGATGAACGATCTCGGCTGGCTTCGTGAGAGCATTAGCTTTCCTGCTCCGAAGTCTCAGTCGGATACAGTTGTTGTACCGGGAAGAGATTCCCCGATACGCTTTACCGAGGCTTTGGGCAGAGTATCTTACCAGCAGCGCAGCTTTACCGTTACACTCACCATGCTTGGTGACAGAGAGCGGTTCAATGCAATGTCAACAGAAGTCATCAACCGTTTCTCAGGCAGGCTTGTAAAGGTGATTTTGAGTGAAGAAACTGATCTGTATGCTGTCGGAACGGTTGAAGCCGAACCGTCTTATGATCCGCTGACTGGCAAAGGGCAGATTGTCTTCTCCTGTGAAGACGGGGATGCCTATCGCTATCACACTGAGGAGACCGTTGTTACCAAGACAGGTGGCGGCAAGGTCACTCTGTCCAATGACTTTATGCCTGTTGTACCGAAGATAAAAACCACGGCAGAAACAGCGTTTGCATGGAAAATAGGCAGCGACTCTTTCCGTAAATCAGTCAGTGCCGGAGAATGGATATTCCCTGAACTGGAACTGCAAAGCGGAATGAATGCAGTCACCTTAACCGGAACCGGAACGACCACCTTCACTTACAGGGAGGGACGCCTATGAGTACCTTTCGTGTATTTGTGGACGGTGCGGTATTCTATCATCCGAACCTGTCACAGCTTGCGGTGACCGAAGCAAAAATCACGGAGGATGCAGAGAACATTGACAGCCTGACATTGTCCGCTCCGCATAACCATCCGTATATTGACAGCATCAAGCCGATGCAGTCTGTTATCGTCTGCAAGAAAGACGATGAAACGGTATTTGAAGGCAGAGCCCTGGATGACGGCACGGATTTTTATAACACCCACACATGGACTTGCGAATCCTGCCTTGCGTATCTCAAGGACACCATGCAGCCGCCGTACTCTTACAAGGGAACGCTCCGCGGACTGCTGGAATACTTCATATCCAAACATAATGCTGCAGTCGAAGAGAAAAAGAAATTCAAGATCGGCAATGTAACGGTAACGGACGATAACGACTATATCTCTTACAGCAGCACCTCTTACTCCGTGACACTTGATGCGATAAAAAGCAAACTCATTAACACTCACGGCGGCTATCTGCAGGTGCGCTATGAAAAGGACGGAAAGTACCTGGATTACCTTGCCGATTTTAATCTGACTTCTCTTCAGACAGTCGAGTTTGGAAAGAACCTTCTTGATGTGAAAATCAGCCGCGACCATACGGAAAGAGCCACTGCGCTTATCCCGCTCGGTGCGAAAATCAAGGAAAAGAATGCAGAGGGTCAGGAGATTGAAACCGATAAAAGGGTGGATATCACTTCCGTCAATGACGGTAAAAACTATGTCTGTGACGATGACGCCGTTTCTGAGATCGGCTGGATCTGGACAAGCGAGGTCTGGGAGGATGTTACACTTCCCGGAAATCTTCTGCGTAAAGCAAAGGCTCGAATGCAGGAACTGTCCAAGGGTATCACCTCAATGGAACTGACCATTGTGGATGAGTCCGATGCCGGAGCGGATATCGGGGATATCAGGGCGAGGATGTATGTAAAGTGCATCTCAAAGCCTCACGGGATTTACGGTACCTTTCTATGTATGAGCAGAACGATAGACTACCTTAATCCTTCCGGCAATACTATCACGATCGGAGCAAGCGGTATCACGCTGTCCTCCGCATCTGCCCGACAAGGTCAAAATATAACCGACCTGACAGAGGACTTGCTCGGCAAGACCGAAAAGATAGAGATCATCTACGGCAAGGTAGATGAGATCACAGACGCAAAGATGTATCGCACGGAGCTTGTGGTGGATGGAGTGAACATCTTTCGGGATAAAGGCCAGCAGAGCAGAATGCGGTGCAAGGTCTATTCCTGGGATACAGATATCACTGGCAGACTTGACGCATCATCTTTCAACTGGCACAGGTATTCCGGCAATGAGGAGACTGATGCTGAATGGGACAATGCCCACAAAGGAATGAAATCCATCATCGTTACGACTGAGGATGTGCAGGATAACGCATCCTTTTATTGCGAAATCACTATCTGACAGGAGGAGAAATAAATGGCAACTATACTGACTTCCAGCCAACAGACTTTCGTGGACATCACAGACCAGAGAAAGCTGTCGGCATATATTACATCTAATCTGCCGAAGACGCAGAGTGAGGACCCGAACGTCCTACCGCATACCTATGCACCAAGCTGGGCATCAACAAACCTTAAGCTGACTCCGGTCATTTTCCTTGACCAGACGAGCGTTCCGCTGACATCTACGGGTCTGACGATTCAGTGGAAACGGCGTGACGGCAACGCTTCTGAAACGGCTCTTGTGACGGGAGAAACTGCATCCGGCGGTGTGCTGACGGTCAAGAAGAATGTTCTGGCTTCATCTGCAAGCGGTATGATCACTTACCTCTGCTACATCAGCTACTATGATTCCGAAACAAAGAATACGGTGAATATCTCTTCGGATATCACCTATACGCTGGTGAAGAACGCCGAGAATGCCCGTCTTGCCTATGTGACCTCGGACACCTATGTGTTCAAGTACGACACGAGTTCCTCGCTCGTGGGCGCGTCCCAGGCAACCCTGTCGGCGCAGATACAGGGTGTGACCATCAGCAAATGGCAGTATAAGAACAGTTCCGGCAAATGGGCGGATTATCCGACTACCACGGATAATGCCAATATCACGAGCGGAACACTTGTGGTAAAGCCTGCCCACGCTGTATTTGTGAGCAATGTAGCGCAGATAAAGCTGCTGACAAGCGACAGCAACGTCTATGATACCGTCACTATCTCCAAACTCTATGACGGAGCGAAGGGCGATCAGGGCGGCAAGGGTGATCCGGGAACAGCCGGAAAGGGCGGTCTTTCCATTATCCTCGGAAACGAAGCGCAGACCATAGCCTGCACAGCCGCCGGTGTGGTCCAGGCAGCGGTGGATGTCACTATTCCATTTACCGGGTATGTCGGCATTACGCAGACGGCTTGTACCTGCACTCCGGGGACACTGCCTTCCGGCGTTACCCTTAAATCCAACACAGCTGCCACGGCAACAGCGGCAGGCTCAGTTGTTTTGACCTTTGCCGCAAACGGTACGCTCGGCAGCAAGACCACTTACAACGGAGTCATTGAACTGAGTTTTTCGCTGTCCGGCGCGACCATCAAGAAGAACTTTGCATGGTCTAAATCCGTGAGAGGGTCAAACGGTACGTCCGCTGTGGTTTTCTCAGTATATGCACCGAACGGAACAGTCGTGCAGAATCAGTCCGGTTCACTGCAGCTTGCCACATCTGCTTACAGCGGCACAACGGCTATCACCACAGGCACATATCAGTGGGCAAAATATGTCAGCGGCTCATGGACGAATATCAGTGGCGCGACAGCTTCAACTCTGACTGTCAACGGTTCTGATATAGTGAATGTCCAGTCCTACCGCTGTACTATGACCTATTCGAGCAAGAATTATGTGGATGTTATTACTGTGGAAGATAAGTCCGATCCGTATGTTTCGGAGATGCTCTCCATCGGCGGCTTTACCGTTAAGAATAATCTCGGCGGCGTAGTGCCGTATATCATCGTTCGTACCAACCAGAAGGAGGTCGATCCTCTGATGGGCAATATCAGCGAGACGGCTCCTTCCTCTCCGGCATCCGGGGACTTCTGGTATCAGGTCGACCACAGCGGAAAGAAAGTCACACTGATGAAATATAACGGCTCCGCATGGAAAGCCGCAACGGAAAAGCAATCCCTCACCTATACCTGGTATGCCCAGGACAAGGACGGGAATGCTATGACATTCGGAAAAACCGGAAAGGTCATCTATCTGTCGGCTGCCGATATCGACAGCCTTGTTACGCTGCAGTGTGACGTTTCAAAGTGAGGAGGTGGTCTTATGGCACTGCTCACAAGCTGTCAGCACACCTTCCAGAATGTCACTGCCTATGACGATGCCGTGAATGATGTGGCGGCTCTGCAGGTCAGTGTGCGTGAGTGCTACTCGGAGATCACCAAGACTTCAAGCGATATTCTGAGTACCGTCCGGGAGACCTATCTTCAGAAGTCGGAGCTTCAGAGCATACAGCAGGATTTCCAGTCGAGCATTACACAGAACAGCAAAGAGATACGTATGGATTTTACATCCATAACAAACGAGATCAAAGGTAATGTGGCGGCAAATCAGGAACTGCTTGAGGAGTATATCCGTTTCAAAGGCGCACTGATCGAACTTGGGAAGGTCGGAAACGCATTTACTGCGGAACTGTCCAACAAGGAACTTGCATTCAAGGAGAACGGACAGAAGATCGCATATATCTCAAATAACAGTCTGGTTATCACCAATGCGGAGATCAGAAACAAGTTATCCCTCGGGAATGACACCCGAGGGTGGTTTGATTTCATACCCCGTGCAAACGGAAATCTCTCCATCAAATGGCGTGACCCGACATCATAAGGAGTGAAAATCTATGGCTTCAAGCGGAAGTATTACAACAAATGAAAAAGAAGGCCGCTCTATAACCTTATCGTGGTCACTATCCAGCCAGGATGTAGCGAACAATACATCTACGATTGCGTGGACGCTGAAAGGCTCCGGTTCCTCCGGTGGTACAAGCTGGGTTATGTCCGGCGCGTTCAAGGCAGTCATTAACGGGACTACGGTGTATTCGAGCGATACCCGTATTCAGCTGAAAAAAGACCAGGTTATCGCATCCGGCACAACGAAAATTACCCATAACGCAGACGGCACAAAGTCCTTTGCATTAAGCTGTGAGGCGGGTGTATATACTTATGCGGTCAGTGTCACGGCAAGTGCTACACATACGCTGAATACCATACCGAGGGCATCCACGGTCAAGGCAGCAAACGGTACGATGGGGTCTGCGACAACGATCACCATTACTCGTGCCTCATCGTCCTTTACGCATACATTGACCTATTCTTTCGGCAAATCTACGGGGACGATTGCGACAAAGACCACATCGACATCGGTATCATGGACGCCTGCTGTATCTCTTGCGGCTCAGATACCGAATGCCGTGTCAGGGACATGTACGATCACCTGTGATACCTACAACGGCAGCACGAAAATCGGCTCTAAGACCTGTACTCTGACACTGACGGTGCCGGCATCGGTGAAGCCAACAATAGCCAGTCTTACCGCTGAGAAGGTTGACGGAACAGTGCCGACAGACTGGGGTATTTATGTGCAGTCGAAATCAAAAGCAAAGCTGACGATAAACGGTGCGGCAGGAGCGCAAGGTTCGACAATTTCCTCGTATTCCATTACGGGCGGAGGCTTTTCCGGAACTGCATCAACGCTCACCACGGGCTTTCTGACAACCTCCGGTACGATTACCTTTACAGCAAAAGTCACAGACTCTCGAGGACGGACATCTGATGCCAAAACCGTGAGCATCTCTGTTGTGGCATATTCTGCTCCATCCTTTACAAGCTATCTCTCGCAGAGAGCAACGAGCGGAGGTACGGTCAATGATGACGGTACGTATATCAGGGGACTTGTGAAATTCAGCTATTCGTCCTGTTCAAGCAAAAATACCGTCACGACAACTACCCATTATAAGAAGTCCACGGCTACCTCATGGACGAACGCAAGCAAGGCGTTCACTTCCGGTACAGCCATCACCTTTGGCGGCGGGAACATCTCAACCGAGAGTTCCTATGATGTGAAATACACCATAAAAGATGCTTTTACTACGGTTACCATCGTGGATATCGTTTCTACTGCAGCGGTGCTTATGGATTTCAAGGCAGGCGGCAAGGGGCTGGCAATCGGAAAGGTGGCTGAGAAGGACAACACCCTGGAAATTGCACTGACCACCAATCATACAAAGCTGGTGACAAGCGAGAACAATGATCTGGCGATGACACATACAAGATATGGATCCGATGGCGCTGTGCAGGCAAAGATCGGATTTGGTATCGGCAGCGGCGGCGTAAACAGAGGACTTTACGATAGTACGCTCGGTGACTGGCTGATCTATCGCAATTCACTGACGGCAAAGACCAATGTGATAAACGGTGCGACAAAAGTTACCGGAGCATTGACCGTGGGAAACCACAGTACAGCTATCGGCACAGTGACTGATTCTAACTCCTCCACTGCGAAGTCCATACCCACAGGGGCGTGGACAGATACCAACTCCAAGGTAACGCTGACCACAGGAAACTATATCATTGTGGCATCTATGACCTTTGCGGCGGCAACGGCAAAACGGAGAGGACTGAGATTCCTGGCTTCTACGGACGGAGGGACGAATTTCTCCACATCCGCATACGGATCTGTTGTTGCTGCCGGAGGAAGTACAAGTGCAACGATAACGGTGCATTCAACACTTATTGCTTACACCACATCAGCAAACGGACTGGTGATAAAGCTGCAGGCATACCAGGACACCGGATCGGCACTCAATGTCACATCGTCATATATGAGAGCGATACGAATCGCTTAATCAATATTTACTCTGGGAACGGGCATCTCGCAAGAGGTGCTTTTTTCATACCTATTTTAAGAAATGGAGGTTTTATCACATGAAAGAATTCTGGAACACGATTCAGCTTGTTTTTGCGGCTGTCGGAGGTTGGCTCGGCTGGTTTCTCGGCGGCTGTGACGGTTTGCTTTATGCACTTCTGGCATTCGTGGTGCTTGATTACATCACAGGTATCATGTGTGCTATTGCAGACCACAACCTGAGTTCAGAAATCGGATTCAAAGGCATCTGTCGCAAAGTACTGATCTTTGCTTTGGTAGGTATCGGACACATCATTGATGCCTTTGTGATCGGTGCCGGCTCCGTACTTCGGACAGCCGTCATCTTCTTTTATCTTTCCAACGAGGGTGTATCTCTCGTGGAGAATGCAGGCCATCTGGGACTTCCAATCCCGGAAAAACTAAAAGTCGTGCTTGAACAGCTGCACGACAGAGCAGAGAAGGAGGACAAATAATATGGCTTACACAAACAGTTCTATGGTTTCCTACACAAAACTCAGCCCTAATCACTCCGGGCAGAGGACACACTCCATCGACCGTATTACGCCGCACTGTGTAGTCGGTCAGTGCAGTGTGGAAACACTTGGCAGTATCTTTGCGCCTGTCAGCAGACAGGCATCCTGCAATTACGGTATTGGTGCTGACGGCCGTGTCGGCATGTATGTGGAGGAAAAGAACCGCTCCTGGTGTTCTTCCTCTAATGCCAATGACCAGAGGGCTATCACCATCGAGTGCGCATCCGACACCACAGAGCCTTACGCTTTTCGTGATGTAGTCTACAAAAAGCTGATTGCATTATGCGTAGACATCTGCAAGAGAAACGGCAAGAAGAAGCTTCTGTGGCTTGGTGATAAGGACAAGACCCTTAATTACAATCCAAAGGCAGATGAGATGGTACTGACTGTCCACAGATGGTTTGCTAATAAAAGTTGTCCCGGCAACTGGATGTATGCGAGGATGGGTGATCTGGCAACTAAGGTCACAGCACAGCTTGGCGGCAGCGGTTCAACAACTCCCCAGGTGACACCTACGCAGCTTTACCGCGTAAGAAAGACCTGGGCTGATTCCAAAACGCAGAAGGGCGCTTATAAGGTGCTTGCCAATGCAAAGACGTGCGCGGATAAGAATGTCGGGTACAAGGTGTTCGATGCAAACGGAAAGGTCGTATACGAGCCGAAAACTTCTGCATCTGCTGTCAAGGTGCCGTTTAAAGTTAAGGTCAGCATCTCCGACCTTAACATCCGCAAGGGACCGGGAACGGATTATGCCAGAACGCAGTACATTCCGAAAGGGGTTTATACCATCGTTGAGGTCAAGTCCGGCAAAGGCTCTGACAAGGGTTGGGGCAAATTGAAGTCCGGTGCGGGTTGGGTCGCACTTGATTATACAGTAAAACTGTAAATCCATATATCATCTTTATGCCTGTGGGTATCTCTTCGGAGTGCCTGCAGGCTTTTTTTATTTACAAAAATTTCATTGAGTTTTCGGCATTTTCTGCTATAATAGTGATGAGTAAAAAAAGCCCCATATATGTATTTATAATAGAATCAAAGGTATGTGATAAGCAGTTCTTTTGAAAGTGACTCGAATATTTTAATTACTGCCGATGATGCTTCAATACATGGGGCAAATAAGTGCCACCTAATGAGATAGAATATCTGTATAAGATATCAGGAGGGATTTCTAATGAGTTCAGATGTGCCAAAGAAAATGATCATTCCCTTTATTATTGAGGTTTTGAGGAAATACACAGATGCTGATCATGTGCTTAAACAGGAGGAAATCAGTAAAAAACTCAAATCGGATTATAATCTTACCGTCAATCGAAAAACGCTGAGCAGAAACCTTAAACAGGTCATGTACTATGATCCGGAGCATATCAAATGCAGTATCAGGAAAAGAAACGGCGAAGAGATTGATGTGGAGGATGATGAAGAGAGCGCAGTTTATACTGATTTTTATTATGAACACGAATTTGAAAAGAGTGAACTGCAATCGTTGATCTATAACGTTATCTTTGCAAAGCACATTTCAAGAAAGCAGAAAGAAGAGATCGTCAAAAAGCTGGAAAAGCTATGGCCTTCTTCCATCAGGCACAACTTGAAGCATTATATTCTTGATACCCAAGATCCGGGCAGCGAGTTTTCTCCGCTGTTCTATAATCTTGAGGAGATTGACAGAGCCATTTCTGACCACAGGGTGATTGAATTTCAGTATGGTTCATATGATGAGAATTTAAAGTTCCATATAGACGGTCGCGTGTGGAAGGTGTTCCCGTTTGGAATTGCTGCGAACAATAATGATTTTTATCTGGTGGGTCTGGTATGCGGGAGCAGCCACAGTTCTCCGGAAGACCTGATAAGTGATGTAAAGAAGCTCATAGAAAATGTCGAGCAAGGTTCCAGATTTTTAGACACTTTCCGAATCGACAGGATCAGAGAGCTTTGTATTACTGATAACGAAGAAATGAGCAATGAGGAAAAGCGCATAGTCGCAAGTTTTTCATTAAAGGACATCAATCATAGTTGGAATAATGTGTTCGACTATGCCAGACAAAACAGCTCGTTAAGTCCCGGACGCAGTATAACTGCAAAGTTGGTCTTCAAAAACGATCAGGACGGCAATCTTTCCGATGCTATCGATTATTTTGGCAAGGCAAATATCAGAATTGAGAAATCCGAAAATGCAGTCAGCGGTGAATACAGGCTTGTTGTTAGGACTAACGACCGAGCCATGAAGGAGTTTGCCAAGACCTACGCACGAAATGTCGTTGTACTTGAACCGGAATATTTAAGGGAAGAACTGTGCGAGATATATCGGATTGCATATGAGACGTTGAGTAGGAGTGATGTAAAATGATGGACAGAAAGCTGTGCAGTGATGCAGCCACCAATCGATATACAGATGCTGTTGTCGCTGATATTGCAAACAGAATCCATGTGGATTTCCCTGTATCATATTATGGTGGCAGCACATTTATGAACTACAAGACAGATCGAAAGGAAAAGAGGATTTGCTTTCCGGCTGTGGTTGTGGGAACAAATGCAAATTTCACAACTGCATGTGGACAATACCTTGTTAAGAATGAGGATGGCAATGTCAGCACTGTAGATGTTGATTATATAAACACGTACCCATATGTTTACGGGATTACGGTTAATGTGATGTATGACAGTGAGACAGAAGATGCAGCTAAAGAAATCGAGCATCAGTTAAGAACTGTCTACGAAAAGGAAACCGAGGTATGGGTTGATATTCCGTCTTTGCCCGGTAAAAAATCTCTTGTAAAGCTATGCGTTAACCCGAATCCTGCTAAAAAACAAGACGAGCTCGTTCTCGCCTTATCAAAAAGAAGAGTCATTGAATTTACCTCTTATTACAGCGTATATTTATGGGAGGATTATGACTTACAACAACTGAATGATGATCCTATATTCCAGTATGTGTTTTTGCAGAGAACAGAATTTGCATATATGCTTGGAGATCTGTTCTCACATTCCGTTCTGACAGAGCTTGATATGCGGTATAAGCCTTTCCTTGAACACAAAAAAATACTGATGAAGTTTTTTGAGTTTAAAGAATATGTTAGATTAAAGGATCTGTATGACAGAAGGCAGCCAATCAGTCGAGAGGTGTTTAATGCAGGGCTGCCTATTTTAACCGGAAATTATCCTACGCTCTATGATAAGTTTATGAGAGGTGTTCCGTTTGGAGACATTAGAAATGAGGTTGTTCGAGCAGCCAATGTTAACCAGTCTCGGTTCAATAAAATGTTTGCAGAACTTCATTTGCCAGAATGCGTAGAGTCAAAGCATAAAGGCAATATTACATTCAATACCATAGACGGTATACGTGCTTTGATTGCAGAAATGAGTGGGACAACAATGACCATTGAAGAAGCGGTCAAGCATTATATAGATCGCATCGACCGAGAGTATGAAGAGCAGGAAAAGGCTTATCAGGAGCAGCTTGAAAGGAATCGTCAGAAAAGTATCCTACTTAGACAGGAACGTGCAGAAATGGGATACGATGAAGCTGACGAGTACTCAGGCGGTGACAGTGGTCACAGCTTTATACGTGATGCTGCAGCCGTTGCAGTTGGTACGGCAGTAGGAAACCGTATCTCGGATAAACGCCGTAGAAGAGAACAGGAGGAGCGCGACCGTAGGTTTGAGGATGAACAACGCCGCAAGGATTCTGAAGAACGGCACAGACGAGCCGTTGCATCTCAGAGAGAATGGGAGCGGGTGAAGAAATTAAACGATGAGAGGCGTAGAAAAGGCCTGCCAGAATTACCACTGCCTGATAGAGAATGGTGGTAACGCTTCTACTTTAGGATAGCTAAATACAGTGAAAGGATATAGATACCATGAATGAAATTAGGAAGTATGTAAAAGCCTTTTATGATCAGGCTTTCTCAAAAGAAATTAAACAGAAAATCGAAAATAATAAGATCGATTTTATGAATCATAGTGATAGAGATGTCTTATCATACTGCATCAATAAAGCCTGGGTTGATGCTGTTATGTATGAGAGAATGCAGCCCTCATATAAAGACAAGTCCGACAACAAAGATCAGATCGTAGGGATAATTTATAAATTCTTTGAAAACGTGATTGCCGGAAAACAGGTCAACTACTCAAAATGGCATAGAGATACATGTGAAAACAATATGTACGGCATGTCTGTCGGACTATGGCAGAAACTGATCAATATGACATTCAAATATGTCTATTGTGTGCGTGAGTATTACAGCGAAATCAGTGCCTTTGATTTTGAACAGTGCCATATTCCGCTTGACAGTTATATTCTTGACTGGTTTGGATTTAATGATAAGAAATGGAATAAGATTGCTGATTATGATGAGTACATAACAATCCAGAGAAGCATTAAAGAAGCTTTGAAGAAACAGGATATTAATTCATTACTGGAGGGGGATTTTATTGTCTGGGAACAGAGTAAAGCTATAAAAACTGCCAATGAAATAATCAAGGGATTGGCTTATCTTGTGGAAGACAAGGAAAGAGTTAAATTCCTTTTTCGGGAGGATATAGATATGATCCATGTACTCGCATCAGAACTTGACAATGACTGATATGTTAATATCTTATAAAAATAAAAGAGGAGTTAATTGATTATGGCCAATCAGAATCAGAACTATAAGGAAGAATTAGAATCCGCTGCTGAATTCCTATTGGATTTAAAGGATGAATATTTCAGCGGCAACCCCGATGAATTATCTGAAATAGAGCATGATATGAATCACTTCAAACAATATTGTAATTTTGCGGATTTGATTTATCAGGTAATATGCTACGGAGAAAGAGATTCTGTCGTTCTGGCAATGATCCCTTATCGTCATTTGAGTTTTATTGCATTTTCAGAAGGTAATATTTACCTGAAAGAAAATGAAATCTATCAGGTATTCGCAATTGAAGTGTTCACTACGCTTGACAGGCTTATGTTTACAGAAGGTTACAAAGATGATGTTCCAAGTCATCTGTTCTCTCGGTCTTTTGATCTAAACGAAGATACACCGGAAGAAATATATGAACGGTTAAATAAAGATATTTCAAACCAATAAAGAATAACAGGATATAAACAGACAGATCAGGGAATTTAATTAAAGCAGCAAGGCTGTACCGACAAGACCCTATATGCTGTGATGCAGTTAGATAAACAAGGAACAGCAAGTTGTTCCTGTGTTCAAAAAAAGAGCGGATTTTAATTTGTAGCAGAATTGGCATCGGTTCAGAAAATAATTTGTCACCTAGCAATCTGTACTGTAGATGGCGGCACTTCGGTGTCGCTATTTTTTTGATGCGTCATTTTGTGCCCATGCCGTATTGTATGATTATATCAGAAAAAAAACAAGTGACTTGGAGGTAATGCTCATGAAGATGTATAAGCTGACCGCCGCTGACGGCTCAACATATCTCTCCGAGACAAAAGGAGAATACGGTGGGAACAGCAATATGAAGATTTACGGCAGGATGGATTGTCCTTCGGCAAATGCTGTTCTGAGGAGTAAGTACAGAAATGCATATATCAGCCACAGGGTTTTCTTCAAGGACGAGGAAACAGCGATTGCAGCCGGGTACCGTCCCTGCGGCAGATGCATGAGAGATAAATATAAGCTTTGGAAAGAAGCAAACAAGAAGTAATGCGGAAAAAAACAAAGACTCTGACTGAGTTCAGAAGATCGGAGGATAATATGCGAAATATATTAAAGTTCAAGCTGGTCTGCAAAGATGATGTGATAGCAAAATATCTAAGCGAAGGAAAGGAGTATGAAATCAATTACTCAACAATAAAACCGTATTGGTTCTATGCAAGCAAGGCGGATGTGGAGTCTGTCCGTGCTACGCTTCTTGACGGTGATAATCTGCTTTTCATTCTTATCACAGCCAGCGGTCAGGGCGGAGTGATTTTTATCTGGGATACAAAGGCTCATAAGGTCATCCATGTTTCAGAAGGGGCTTATGCTGTCGCAGGAGCGGTCTATAACGACAAGGTATATGCTTTCCGGGATGTTCACCACTGGGGAATCGAACCGTACACTGCTATATCCGAAATTGGTATTGAAACGATGGATGCCTATACGGAATACGAGTGGGAAAGGCTCAACATCAATGATTATCATGGTGGGAAGGCATATCTCCGTGTAGGGCCGGACGGAAGAAAAGTTTCATTTGCCGATAAGGAATATCTGGTGTAGGAGGATCGATTATGACAGTATTTGTGTTTGGCTCACATATGAACCTCAGACTGGATGATGCGGTCAAATCAGGACTCGACAAGCTGATTGAAAGTGATACGCATATAGTACTCGGCAGCCGGATCGGTTTTGAATGGGCTGTGCAGGAGTATCTGTCGGACAAGTGGTATGGGAACGCCACAGCTTATTTCATAGATGATGAAACGGAACAGGTCATGCCGTATCCGGATTTGTGTATCGATGGAAGCGGTATCAGCAGATTCGATAACGATGAACACAATGCATTGGATTATCGTCTTTGTGAAATAGCAGATGCGGGGCTTACTGTATGGGATGGTAAAAGCCTCGGTGCTTTTATCAATATGGCAGTGCTTGTTTCGCTGGGTAAACAGATAAAGCTATACCGCCTTGATGTAAAATGCTGGACGGATATTAACAGGCTTGATGATATAAGGGCCTTGGCAGAAGATTGCAAAGAAAGACGGGATGTGATTTCTGAAAACCTAAGTACAGAAGATATTCTCGCTATATGCGGAATGTCGGCTGCTATGGTATCTCACCTTTGCAGCACAGGATTAGGTGTAATACAGCTGAATAAAATAATCTGCCAGGCGCCTGTCAGTTTGGAAACAAAGATAAAATTACTTCATGGACTCGTTGAAACGGAAAATATCCTGCATGATATATGTGAAGAGGTTGTTAGAAGGAAAGAAGAAAATGCTGATATCCGGCATATTCGGATGGGTATAGATTGGGTAATCGGGCATTCCTTTCAGAATTCTCTCGAGGATATTGAACAGGCTTTAGAAAGTTATGCTGATTCAAAACAGGAGCAGTCTGTGCTGTATCTCTTTTTCTGCTGGTACGATCAGGATGTATATACTCTTAAAGAGTTTCCTGTTGGACTCTTTGCAGGAAGAGACAGCATACTTCAGTATATAGACTTTGAAAGATTGGCAGGAGAAGCGTCACTGGAATGTTTTTATAAGGTGCAGCTGTGGAGCATAGCATGCCGGGAATATTCTCTTAAATATGAGTATTACTTGACGCCGGATGGAGAGGTTTGTTGGTTTGAACCATATGAGAATTGGTTTGAAACGCTTATGACAGATGAAGCTTCGTTTAGCTTGTCACGAAGCAGTAAATACAGTCACGGATCATTGCCTTTAAATTTAGATACCCCTTTTACAACCGGGGACATTATAAGGATTGACTGCCGCCCATATGCACCAGCATTTAACGCCATTGTTATAGAGTCTGTCAGTCAGCACGATTATGTATTTCCCAATATACTATTTGAAGTGCCATACATAGATGGAGAATGGAGGTTGGAGCCGCTAAAGTCAGGCAGGCTTTATCAGGATCTTGAACTCCACAGCTATGGTCCTCTACTGTCTCCGCTGTACAAGCTTAGACTTTCCAGTGAAGAAGAAATAGCGGATGAAAGTTTTCTGAAAGAGATACAGAAAGTGCTCAGAGACAATGAACAGTGTGCTGCAAAGTTCTGGGAGCTTTGGAACAATACGGAACATGAGCGCGATTGGAAAACCAGCGGTGTGAATGACCCTTACGGAAAAGAAAAGGTCTGGCCGCTTCTTCAGAGAGCCATACAAACTGATGAGCCATAAATCGGCACACAAATATGATTACAGTAAACAGGAGGTCTAAGATGAACATTATAAACTTTCCCGATTATAACGAACATACAAAAAACAGGTACTATGGATTGCAGTAAGTTGGATATTCCCGGATATCACAAAAAACTCTTGGATAATCAGGTGTTTGACAATATCCCGGATTTTAACGCATGGATGTATCTGTATCACCATGACATCCATCTGGCATAAAGCGATTAGAACAGGGGGTTATACAAATGGAAAATATAAAGCTGTCGAGAGTAGAACTGCATTGTCATACGAAAATGTCCCGGAAGGCCGGACTTTACGATGCCGGGGAAATAATAAGCAAAGCCATAGACCTTGGAATGGATGCTGTCGCTGTGACCGACATCGATTCGGTGCAGGCGTTTCCTGATGCTTACAGAGCATCAAAAAGTTTTCTCGGATATAAAATCATCTATGGTCTTGAAATCAGCGTTGAGTTGGAAAACGGTACATTTCCTGTTGTACTTCTCGTGCAAAACGAAACAGGAAGAAAGAATCTGTATAAGCTTCTCTCAAAGGCAAACATGGAATATTACAGGGATATGCCGATTCTTCCGAAAAGAGTGCTTGACAAGCACCGTGAAGGCATCATTATAGGCTCCGCAGGCGCAGATGGATGCCTTTACCGGGCATTCCTTATGGGAGATGCCGACAGAGTTTGTCATATGGCTGAATGGTTTGACTATCTTGAGATAGTGCCGGAGGAAGCTTTAATAGGAGCGTTGAAAGAAAGGCAGATCTCCGATCAGGAAAAGGCAGAGCTGAGTAGAGGTGCCTCCTCAGAGATTGTTAAGCTTGGACAGAGGTTTCATATTCCTGTATGTGCCGCAAGTGATGCGTACTACCTTAACAAAGAAGATGTCGACATTTACAAGGTGTTAAGGCATGGGTATGACGATTATAAAAAAGACTGCTGTATGAGCCTGCTGTCTACGGATGAGATGCTATCCGAGTTCGCATGGCTTGGCGAAGATAAGGCTATGGAGGTAGTCGTTACCAATACTCAAAGAATTGCGGACAGAATAGAAAATATCAGTCCTCTCTCTGAGAAAAGATACATTCCCGCCATCGACAATAGTGAAATCCAAAAACTCACAGCTGATATCTACAATGAAGCTCATAGAAAATACGGCAAGGACGATCTACCGAGCAGTGTCATTTCGAGACTGGATGATGAATTGAAGGTTATCTCAGATGAAGATTATCTATCTTTTTGGATTGCTATGAAGCAGGTGGAATATTCAAAAAGTAAAGGATATCCTGTGACATCCAGAGGCTGTGTAGCAGCAAGCCTTGCGGCATATTTCCTCGGGATAACGGGTGTTAATCCTCTGCCTGCACATTATTACTGCAGCGAGGATTCATATTTTGAATATGCAGTGCAGTCGGAGAACAAACTTGTTGATCTGATATATCAGGATATGCCCGATAAGGTTTGTCCTCATTGCGGCAAACCTATGCACAAAGATGGTTACAACATTGTTCCTGAAACATTCTTCGGATTGAACGGCAACAAGAAAATCGATATTGATTTGAATTTTTCCGGTGAGATTCAAAGTGACATAGTAAATTACACATCAGGTATTCTTAAGCAGTACAAGGTTTGCCGGGCAGGTACGATAGCAACAATAGCTTGGAAACATGCACGAGGACTGGTTGATGCGTATTACTCCGAGGATAACGATCTTTGCCCGGATGTTAGCAGTGATGAAATCAGTGAAGTTGTTGACAGATTAACCGGAATAAAACGGGACACGGGAATCAACCCAGGTAAGTACTTGTTCATCCCGAACGATGAAGAGATATTCGAGTACACGCCGATTGAATATTGCGTTCCTGGAGATGAAACAAGCGGCATAAAGACGCATTTTGATTGGCATACGCTTGAAACCAATTTCATTGATATGGATATTCTCGGACACGATAATCCTACAATATTGCGTATGCTGTCAGAGCGAACAGGAGTCGAGTTGTCAGAAATCAATTTTGATTCCGGATTACTGAAGCTGCCGGATTTTTCATCGGATTATTTTCTGGAAGATATTAACCAGACGCATTTTCAAAACTGGGGTGAATTTGTTAAAGCATACGGCCTTGAACACGGAACCGGGGTATTCAGTGAAAATGTTGAGCTGATTGAAAATGGAACTGCCACCATGTCCGAGGTGATTGCATTCCGTGATGATATCTACATCTATCTTTTAAAGATGGGAATTGATAAGGAAACTGCATATACGATTATGGAGACAACAAGAAAAGGACAGTACAGTGAGAAGTGGGATGAAATCTTAAGAGAACACAATGTGCCGGAATGGTACACCGAGTCGCTTAAGAAAATAAAGTACCTGTTCCCTAAAAGCCACGCAGTCTCCTATTCGATAGCGGTAATGAAAATGCTATGGTTTAAAGCTAACTACCCGGAAACATATCAAAAGGTCTGCATGGATGTAAAATTAAGGAATTTACCTTCTCGTAGGTCTAAGCAAGTATGATTCTGCTGAAGACGATTGAAAGAGTCGGTGAAATGTTACTCATTTCTATCATAAATTTGATGTCCGCTTTTTACTCCATATTGCTTGATATAATTTGATCACAAGGATTAGAGGAGGCCTGATCTCATGGGCATAACTAAAGAAATTATAAATACATGCTGCTTTACCGGGCACAGGCCTAATGCATTCCCCTGGAGTGATGATAAGGAAGATTCTCGGTGCATGAAACTACTCTCTGCGCTTGAAGATGCAATTAACACTGCTATTTCGGATGGGGTTACTCATTTTATCTGCGGTAACGCTCTGGGAGTTGATACATGGGCTGCAGAAATTGTATTGAAGAAGAAAGAAACTGATCCGGCTATCAAACTTGAGATTGCATTGCCGTTTGAGGGGCATAATAAATTATCTCCGGAGGCATGTGCAGTACAAGAAAAGGCGGATTTAGTACATGTGGTTACTACGATTCCATACCATGTTCGCGCCTACCATGAAAGAAACCAGTATATGGTTGATCATAGCGGGATTGTTATCGCCGTTTACGATGAAAGAAGCGGAAAGAAAGGCGGAACCTTTAATACGATTCAGTATGCGCAGATGAAAGGACGAGAAGTAATACAAATACCGTGGATGGATTATGTCGAATAGGAAGTTGCGATATGGCAGTACAGGGCGTGTTTTGGATTGTAGATGATGAGATCAAGATGTTTCCATTCGGGAGTGTAGATGCTCCGGAGGCAGTATCAAAAGCCGGAGATTCATATAATCACGAAAGACTGTGGAAAGCATGGAACTGCTTGAATACAGGAAAGAGCTTTGATTACTATCCGAGAGGACGTGTCGTTATAGGTGCAAGAGGAACAGCAATTATATACTGCAGCCCTCACATTGATGATGCGACTATTGAGAAGATCGCTTGTGCCTTTGGGCTTAAGGAGTATCAACTTAAGCGGGATTATAGCAGGCACTATCACTGCTATCTTGATGAATGAGGAGAACTGAAAAACATGGTGTACGTCATATCTGATCTGCACGGTTACCCGCTGAGCAGTTTTAAGTTGCTCCTTAACAGAGCCGACTTTAACGGCGAGGACGAACTATATATTTTAGGTGATGTTATAGACCGCAACGGAGATGGCGGAGTGGAAATGCTCCAGTGGATCATAGGACAGGATAATGTTCATATGCTTATGGGCAACCATGAAGCGATGCTGCTTTCCTGTGAGTTTATTCTTGATGAGGTCACGGAAGAGAATATAAATACAATCACATCTGCCGATAACATGGAACTTCTGAACAATTATATGTTAAACGGCGGAGATGTTACCCTTGCAGCCTTAAAGAATATCCCCCGCAGGCAGCAGAGAAAAATCTTTGATTTTTTACGGAACTGTCCACTTCATGAAGAAATCGCAGTTGAAGGGAAACGATATCTGTTGGTGCATGCCGGACTTGATAATTTCAGCCCTAAAAAAAGACCTTCAGACTATACTGCAGAGGAACTGCTGTGGGCATGGCCGGAACTTACGGACAAATATTATGGAGATATCGTAACCGTGTTCGGTCACACTCCAAGCATGAGTTATGGGGAGACTTTCAGAGGGAAAATCATAAAGACAGACACATGGATTGATATTGATGTCGGAGCTGCTTATGGCGAGGAGCCGGTACTGCTTAGACTGAACGATATGAAAGAATTTCGATTGGATGGGTAACTATGGATATATACAAGTACATACCTTCAAGGGCAATAACGGATTATATCAAAGAAATTGGACATGAGTTTACACTCCCGGAAAAGGCGGCAATCATTTACCATAATAGTCGCACGACATTTAATGAGAAATTTGCTGCATGGAAAGAACTCATAGACACAGAACCAGACTGTACGCAAGCGGCAGGTGTCTATCATATGGAGCTTTCTTCTTATCATGCGTTTCTGCGGGAGTATATGGATCTGCAATTCAGAAAGATCGATCGGTTTAAGGATAATTCTCACGGGAAATATATCTACTATGTCAGCCGATGGCATCACAAGACTTTCCGTTACAACGCTGATGACGATGGATGGAGAAATGGGCAGGAATGTTATTTTACAACCTATGAGGCTTGCGTAAAGTACATCAAGTCGGTCCTTATGGAGGATGATGGCGGAGCTGATTTTTACAGGATATCCAGAGCGGAACTGAACTCTCCGGATTCCAAGCCGCATATCTATCTTGAATGTGACGAGAACCTTGATATTATCGATGTCTCTTTTTCTGAAGGAATGAACGATAGAGATCTGGATATTGAAGCTGAACTCATGGGGCTGTATTTCATTATTCCGACACCGTTCAGACATGGAGATATTATACAATCCTGTGAAGAAAAACTGGTTCTTGATACTTTTGACTATTGGGATTCAAGAACAATGCTTGAACGCGGTGTTCCGGCAGATGATAGACGAATATCACGGGCAGACCGACAGCTTGAAGGGAGAAAGCACCATGTCGATTCATCCGATATGATGGCATACGGGTATGCGGTTATCACACCGAAATCAAGAAATTATTCTATGTATAAGGGTGCCTATTATATCGATTTTGATGGATTCGGGATTATGGGCGCAAGAGAAATCCTTGATATGGAATACTACGAGCCGAGTGAATCTGCCGAAGATAAAATTCTTAAACTATTGTCTATGAAACTGCAAAGGAAAATCGGTGAAGATACATTTGCAAATGTATATCGTTTTCTTGTCAGAGAGGGCGAACTTAGATGTGCCAGGACAGCCTTATGCGGCGAGTATGATGCGGATATAAAAAGCTTACTGCAGAGAGGAGAACCAAAATGAACATAACAAACTTCATTAATTCCAAAGATATCCGAGATTATCTGACTGAGACAGGGTATGTCTTTAATTCGCTTGAAGCTGCGTGGCTTATCTACCAGAATCGCAGTATGAACTTAGAAGAGAAGTTTATGGCATGGACGGAGATAATCGATACAATGCCGGATTGCAGCGTGGCAGAAAGAATAAACTGTATTGAAATTCCAAGCCTGCATAGTTTTCTCGCCGAGTATATTGATCTCCACAAAAGACTCATATCTGACTTTCGGAAATATCAGGAAGGCTGGGTGTATCGGTATTCCAGCCTTTATCAAGGCGATAGGTGTTTTGCGGATTCAGATGGTGTGTTTTCTTCCTATGAGGAATGCATGAAGGAGGCTGATAGCGAAAACGAAGGAATGGATGTCGTTGAGATTAAAGTAGAGAAGCTGAAGATAAATGACCGCAATCTCGATATGTGTATGCGTATCAAAAGCAACGGAGATATTATCGACATTACGGCTGTCGGACTTAACGAGCATGAAACAGACCTTTGTTGGAATAGCTTTGAAGGGCTGTGGTTTTATTTCCCGACACCATTCCAGAAGGGTGATATTGTGGTTGACCTGAGGTATCCTGAAAGCGATGGACTCAATTGCGGCCCCTTCGTGGTAACTGAAATCAATACGGACCCGGTTAAAGATAAGAAAGCCTACGAACGCAGATTAAAGAGTGCAGATAACACAGATATGACGGGCTTTGGCTATTTTCAATGGGATGACGGCAGCCTCTACCACGAATGCCAACATAACTACATGAACCTTGAATATTATCGTGGAGAGCTTACCGGAATCAAGCGCACACTTAAGGCAGCGAGCAGTCTTCTCAAAGGTGAGATTGATCTGGGACTTTTCGGGAATGCCTACCACGAGATTCTTTTACAGGAACATACAAAGAGTATGATGCCGAATGCATATACCTCAGAAGGCATGATTCTTGCGGGATTGAAGGAGCCTGACAGTGAAGATGGGAAATGACCCGATAGGAAAAATAAAGCTTTTAGTCTACTGCGGTAAGATTGAAGATCAATTTCCAGGTGGAGAAATCAAGCCTCGTGCAACGCATCCGGACAATCCTTGGTGGTACGACCAGGAGGAAATGGATCTTTGTAATTTGGCAGAGGGTGACAGCTTTTTTAGTTGTATTTCACAGACTGAACTGGTAAGAATTGAAAATCTATACCTTCTGCATAGAATTGCTTTGTCCAGTGAAGAACTGTATCAGCAATTAAGTGACAGGCAGAAAAAGTATCTTGTCAGATATGAATCGCAGAATCGCTGGATCAGTGAAGATGACGTTCCAAGCCTTCTTGATAAGGTTCAAGACTGCAATAAAGTGGAGAGACTGTATATTCCAGATGACACTACTAATCTTGCAGAGGAGTATAGTCTGAGAGATGAAGACCTTCTTGAAATTGCAAAAGGACTCTCGTTTGAACAGCTTAATGTTGAACAATGCCAATTTGATTACGACAGACATATTGAAGGTAATCAGGTGCTGACGTTTTACTTGCCAAAAGTAAGGCTATTATCAGGGGTAGAACTGAGCCAAGTTACAGTAAAATTAAAACTCGATAATACGGATATGGACGGAAAGTCATATCTATATATAAGCTTGTTATAGCTGAATAAACAGTATTACATGCCTGCGGGTATCTCTTTGGGGAGCCTGCAGGCTTTTTTTATTTTCTTTTTTCAAAACCGTCAGATTACCGTCCTTCCCAAGGCTACCAGATAGAGGGCAGGAAATAAGGCTCTCGGAAAGGAGCGAAAGCCATGAAGCACAAATTGAAAATCAGTGTTTCAAAGAAACCGCAGACTGGCGGGATCGTGACCTGCAAGAGCCTCACGGTAAGGGAAAGGCTGCTGAAGTTTCTCCTCGGGGATAAACGCAGAGTGACCGTCCTGATACCGGGAGACAGCATCGGAGAGATCGCCATCTGCGAGACAAAGGAAGGAGGAGACGGTAATGGACAAAGCCACGTTAGTGCTTGAAGCGGCACAGAGACTTCTTAAGGTGGTGGAGGACATCCGCTCCCTGGCAGACAGCATCCAGGCGGTATGCAGCCTTGTGATTGACAGTCTGCCGAAAGAGACGGATGAACCGAAAGCGCTGCCGGAGAAAAAGCCTGAGCAGATCCCGCTTGAAAAGGTCAGGGGCGTACTTGCGGAAAAGAGCCGCAGTGGTCATACAGCCGAGGTCAGAGCCATTATTCAGAAGTATGGCGCAGACCGTTTGAGCGATATCGACCCGAAGGACTATCCGGCGGTGCTTGCAGAAGCGGAGGTGCTGTGATGGGAAAACACTCCATCCTATCTCCTTCCGGCGCTCACAGGTGGACGAACTGCACTCCGTCAGCAAGGCTGGAGCAGGAGTTTGAAGGCACCGAGTCCGAGGCGGCAAGAGAAGGTACGGCGGCACACGCTCTCTGCGAACACAAGCTGAAACGCGCGCTCAAGAGAAGGAGCAAGCGTCCGGTGTCAGACTACGACTCTGATGAGATGGAAGAATGCACCGATGCCTATGTGGACTTCGTTATGGAGCAGTATGAGGCGGCAAAGCAGATCTGCAAAGACCCGATTGTCCTGATCGAACAGCATCTCGACTTCTCCTGCTATGTGCCGGAGGGATTTGGTACCGGGGACTGCATCATCATTTCCGATGACAGGCTGCACATCGTGGACTTCAAGTATGGCATGGGCATCCTGGTCGAAGCTGAAGATAATCCGCAGATGAAACTGTATGCGCTGGGTGCATTGGAACTTTACGATGCCCTGTATGACATCCGGGAGGTTTCCATGACCATCTTCCAGCCGAGGCGGGAAAATGTCAGCACATGGACGATCCCGGTCACGGAACTGAAGGACTGGGCAGAGAACACGTTGAAGCCGAAAGCGCAGATGGCCTTTAACGGCGAGGGCGAATATCTCCCCGGAGAGTGGTGTACCTTCTGCCGTGCGGCAGTCAAATGCAGGGCGAGAGCGGAAGAAAAACTGAAGCTGGCACAGACAGAGTTCAAAATGCCGCCGCTTCTGACGGATGCGGAAATCGAGGAGATCCTGACCGTTCTTCCCGACCTTACCAAATGGGCAAATGAGATCACAGCCTATGCTACCGATGCAGCAGTCAATCACGGCAAGGAGTGGAGCGGGTTCAAGGTGGTCGAGGGCAGATCCGTCCGTAAATACCGGGACGAAGCAAAAGTTGCTGAAGCGGCACAGGAAGCCGGATACACGGACATCTACCGCAAGAGCCTGATCACGCTCACCGAGATGCAGAAGCTTATGGGCAAGGCAAAGTTTGAAGAGGTTCTCGGCGGCCTCATCTACAAACCGCCGGGTAAGCCGACACTGGTTCCGAGATCGGATAAGAGGCCGGCAATGAATGTAACAAACGCCATGAACGAATTTAATGAAATTAAGGAGGATATGTAAAAATGGCAAACACGAATAATAAGACAAAGGTTATCACTGGTATTAACACGAGACTCTCTTACTTCCACGGTTGGGAGCCTGTATCCATCAACGGCGGAGCGGAGAAGTATTCCGTATCCGTTCTCATCCCGAAGGATGATACCGCCACGGTAAACTCCATCAACGCGGCGATCGATGCTGCTATCGAGGACGGTATCGCTAAGTTCGGCGGCAAGAAGCCCAACAAGGCTGCGATCAAGCTGCCTCTCCGTGACGGTGATGTGGAGCGTGATGATGAGGCCTATAAGGGGCATTACTTCATCAACGCCAACTCCAATACCGCTCCCCAGATCGTTGACAGGGCGGTCAAGCCGATCCTCGACAGGAGCGAAGTCTACTCCGGCTGCTATGCGAGAGTGTCTCTGAACTTCTATGCCTTCAACTCCAACGGCAATAAAGGTATCGCATGCGGTCTGGGCAACATCCAGAAGGTGCGTGACGGGGAGCCTCTCGGCGGCAGAACGAACGCAGCGGATGATTTCGCTACCCTCGATGACGATGATTTCCTGGCATAAGGAGGGCGTGACCTATGACAACATATCAGAGTTTTATGCTCTCGACCTGCTTCGGTGTGGCGGCGGGGATCGTGATCGCCGGATGGGTAATCATCGTCAAAGACTGGATTAGCAAGTTCAGGGAGAAGCGCCGTAAGCGTAAAGAGGAACAGGAAACAACCGAAGAATAACAGTGTCCGGGCGGCGGGGGCAACCTTGCCGCCTGGTTTTATAGGAGGCTTTATGAGAAACATTGAAATTGATATCGAGACATATTCCTCCGTCAGCCTGTCGAAATGCGGTGTGTACAAATATGCGGAAAGCCCTGATTTTGAGATTCTGTTGTTCGGGTACAGCATAGACGGTGGTGAGGTCAGGACCATAGACCTTGCCTGCGGTGAAGAGATCCCGGCGGATATCCTGGATGCCCTGACAGACGATAACGTGACCAAATGGGCGTTCAATGCGCAGTTTGAGCGTATCTGCCTGTCCAGGTATCTCGCGGATATGGGTATCAGCCTTGATTCGTTTCACGACAATCATCCGCTTTCAAGGGAATGCACGAGGTTTCTGAATCCCGAATCCTGGCGGTGTTCGATGGTCTGGTCTGCGTATATGGGCCTTCCTCTCTCCCTGGAAGGGGTCGGTGCGGTGCTGGGGCTTGAAAAACAGAAGCTGACCGAAGGAAAAGACCTAATCCGGTATTTCTCTGTGCCGTGCAATCCGACCAAGTCTAACGGCGGACGTACAAGGAATCTGCCGGAGCATGATACAGAAAAATGGCAGAGGTACAAGTCGTATAACATCCGTGACGTGGAGACGGAAATGCAGATACAGCAGAAGCTGTCAAAGTTTCCTGTGCCGGATGAGATATGGGATGAATACCACATCGACCAGGAGATCAACGACAGGGGCATCCGTGTGGATATGCCGTTTGTGGAGCAGGCAATCGCCATAGATGAACTGTCCCGGAAAAGGCTCACGGCAGCCATGAAGGATATCACCGAGCTTGATAATCCGAACAGCGTGGTGCAGATGAAGTCCTGGCTTTCGGATAACGGTCTGGAAACAGATACGCTCGGCAAAAAAACTGTGGCTGCCCTGATCGAAGAAACGGATGGCGAGGTATCGGAGGCACTGTCTCTCCGGCAGCAGCTTGCCAAATCATCAGTGAAAAAATATCAGGCGATGCAGAATGCTGCCTGCCTGGATAACAGGTGCAGAGGAATGTTCCAGTTCTACGGTGCCAACCGGACAGGTCGGTTTGCCGGAAGGCTTGTCCAGTTGCAGAATCTTCCGCAAAATCATGTGCCGGATCTGGAGCAGGCACGGAGTCTTGTCCGAAGCGGTGACATGGACGCTCTGGATATGCTTTATGAGGATATCCCCGATACGCTTTCACAGCTGATACGGACGGCGTTCATCCCGGCTGACGGGCAGAAGTTCTATGTAGCGGACTTCTCAGCTATCGAGGCAAGGGTTATCGCCTGGTTTGCCGGAGAGGACTGGCGGACACAGGTCTTTAAGGACGGCGGCGATATCTACTGTGCATCCGCAAGTCAGATGTTTAAGGTGCCTGTTGAGAAGCATGGCGTGAATGGGCATCTCCGGCAGAAAGGAAAAATCGCAGAACTGGCTCTCGGGTACGGCGGATCAGTCGGGGCGCTCAAAGCAATGGGCGCTCTTGAGATGGGTCTTGCCGAGGAGGAACTGCAGCCGCTTGTAAATGCATGGAGGCAGTCCAATCCTCATATCGTCCGCTTCTGGTGGGATGTGGATACGGCTGTAAAGAAAGTTATAAAAGAGAAACAGCCGCAGATGGTAAAAGGTGTGAAGTTCTATTATCAGAGCGGGATGCTCTTCATCCTCCTCCCTTCCGGCCGCACACTTGCCTATGTAAAACCACGTATCGGAGAGAACCGTTTCGGCGGCGCGTCCGTTACCTATGAAGGTGTCGGCGGCACAAAGAAATGGGAACGGATCGAAAGCTATGGTCCCAAGTTCGTGGAGAACATTGTGCAGGCCACATCGAGAGATATTCTGATGTATGCCATGAAGACGCTCCGGTGCTGCAGCATCGTTGCCCATGTGCATGACGAACTGATCATCGAGGCTAACCCGAAGATGAGCCTTGACGTCCTGTGTGAGCAGATGGCGCGTGTCCCTCCTTGGGCGAACGGGCTGATCCTCCGGGCAGATGGATATGTCTGTGACTTCTACAGAAAAGATTGATAAATTCTCTCAAACCGTCAGATTTCACCTCCCGCCGGGGCTACCTGGTAGGAGGTGTTTTCTATGCAGGTAATACAGACGATAGACGGCAGGGTAAATCCGGCGGATGTCCCGAAGCCGACCAATGAAGAAATGCAGAACGAATATGACTATCTGCTTGCAGAGCAGCTGACAAAAAAGCTGCTCGACGAGGGGCGTATAAGTGTTGATGAATTCAACAAGATCATGGCAAAAAACCGCGAAACTTTCTCCCCGTATATATCGAAGATAATCCCGTAAATGAGTTGCTATTTCGGGCAAAAAGAGTGATGTATAGACTACCCCGACTGGGAAGGAGGTCGAGACAATGAAACGGATAACGAAGATCGAGGCGGCGAAGAACAGCAGCAAACGGAAACTCCGTGTTGCAGCCTATGCCAGGGTATCCACCGATTCCAATGAACAGTTGGTCAGCCTGGAAACGCAAAAGAACCATTATGAGCGTTACATCAAGGCAAGACCGGACTGGGAATATGCCGGACTGTATTATGACGAAGGTGTGAGCGGCACTTCAATGGCCAAGCGTGACGGTCTGCTCCGCATGCTGGATGATTGCGACCGAGGGCTGATTGACTACATTATCGTGAAGTCCATCAGCCGCTTTTCCCGCAACACGGTAGACAGCATTGAAACGGTCAGAAAACTCTGTGAGAAGGGCATCTACATCTTTTTCGAGAAAGAAAATATCGACACGGGCAAGATGGAGGGCGAGCTTCTGCTCTCCATTCTTTCAAGCCTGGCAGAGAGCGAATCCCACTCCATAGCAGAGAACACCAAGTGGAGTATGCAGAAAAGATTCCAGAACGGAACCTTCAAGATTTCATATCCGCCTTACGGCTATGACAACATTGACGGCAAGATGGTCATCAATAAAGAGCAGGCTGATATTGTCCGATTTGTTTTCGATGAACTTCTTGCAGGAAAGTCCTCAAGTGCAATTGCGAAAGAACTGAACGAAGCGGGGGTTCAGACGAAAAGAGGCAGCAAATGGACAAGCGGAGTCATTGCCCAGATGATTCGAAATGAGAAGTACAAGGGCGATGTTCTCTGTCAGAAGACCTACACGGATGACCGCTTCATCCGGCATGAAAATAACGGCGAAAGAACACAGTATTATTTCAAGGATCACCACGAGGCGATTATCAGCCGGGAGCAGCATGAAGCTGCAAATGCGATTCTGGATCTGAACGCCAGTGAAAAAGGAAACCGGGATGATCGGGAAAAATACAAGAAAAGGTATGTGTACTCCGGCAAGATCGTCTGCGGACAGTGCGGCGGCAAGTGCAAGAGAACAAAACTGTACAACTATTTCGGATTCTCCTGTCAGACCCATATCAAGGATAAAACGGTGTGCGGATTGACCTCAGTACCGGAGGAGCCTGTGAGAGGCGCATTTGTCACTATGATGAACAAGCTGACATATGCAAGAGACAAGATACTGATACCGTATTCCGTCATGCTGAGACAGGGACACACCAAGGCGCGGCTCGAAAGGCTTGACAATATCGATATGCTTCTCGAACAGAACATGCAGCGCAGACAGCAGATTCATCAGTTCTTCAGTAAAGGGCTTCTGGACCCGGCTGTTTATCAGGAGGAGAACGACCTTCTTCTGAAGAAGGAGGAGCAGCTCCTGGCAGAGAAAAAGCTGCAGTCATCGGATGCAGATAAAAAACGCAGAGAGAATCTTGCAGACCTGATGCGGTACACAGCACAGGAACAGTACATTACAGAATTTGACGATGAACTGTTTTCTGCCTTTGTTGACCACATCGTGCTGTACAGTAAAACAGAAGTGGGGTTTGCTATGAAATGCGGACCCGTCTTCCGGGAAAGGATGGATTAGAATGAAGCACACACCATTCGGATATGACGTGGTCGAAGGAAAAATCGTCATAAACGAGGAAGAAGCAGAACTGATAAAACTCATGTACGCTGTGTATTTAATTGGCGGTTCCTATAAAGCGGCTGCGAAGGCTGCTGGTCTGCCGCTTAAGCACAGTGGTGTAAAAAATATCCTGCAGAACAAGAAGTACCTCGGCAGCGATAGCTACCCGACGATCATCGATAAAGAGACCTTTGATGCCGCAGAGGAGGAACGTAAACGCCGTGAAGTAGCGCTCGGCAGAGACTGTAGACAAACGAAGCCATTGCCACAGGCGAAGTACTACGATTCTTTCTCCATGCCGGAGATTCCGAGGAAATACGATGATCCGGTCAAACAGGTGGAATTCGCCTACGGGCTGGTCAGAAATGAGGTGAGCAGTTAATGGCACTTGCACAGAACATTACGGTTATCCCGGCAAGACGTACGGTCGGGACACAGAAGAAAACCGAGAAAGCGCAGAAAACAAGAGTGGCGGCCTACTGCCGTGTTTCCACTGAGTTCGAAGAGCAGGAATCAAGCTACGAGGTACAGGTGGAGCATTACACTTCCTATATCCTCTCCAAGCCGGAATGGGAACTGGTCGAAGTGTACGCTGACGATGGGATCAGTGCAACCAACACAGCCAAGCGCGAGGCATTTAATCGCATGATACAGGATGCCAGGGACGGAAAGATCGACCTGATACTCACCAAGTCGATTAGCCGCTTCTCCCGAAACACCGTGGATTGCCTGAAATATACTCGGGAACTGAAGGGGCTTAACATTGCCGTTTTCTTTGAAAAAGAGAACATAAACACCTTGGATGCCAAGGGCGAAGTTCTCATGACCATCATGGCGGCGCTGGCGCAGCAGGAATCAGAGTCGCTTTCGGCAAATGTACGGCTCGGTCTTCAATTCAGAAATCAGCAGGGCAAAGTCCAGGTCAACCACAATCGGTTCCTCGGATACACCAAGGACAAGGAAGGAAAGCTGATTATTGTCCCGGAGGAGGCAGAGGTCGTAAAACGAATCTATGCCGAATATCTGGATGGCAGAAGTTTTCTGCAAATAAAGACAGGGCTTGAGAATGATGGCATTTTGAACGGCGCCGGGAACGGAAAATGGTGGGAAAGCAACATCAAGCAGATCCTCACAAACGAAAAATACATCGGGGATGCACTCCTGCAGAAGACTTATACGGTCAACACCCTTGAAAAGAAGCGTGTTGCCAATAACGGTATTGCACCCAAGTACTACGTGGAAGGCAGCCATGAGGCAATCATTGACCGGGATATTTTCCTGCGAGTCCAGGCGGAGATCGTAAGAAGGGCGAATATCAATACTGACGGCAGACGCAGGATCTACAGTGCAAAATACGCTCTGTCGAGTCTGGTTGTCTGCGCCCACTGCGGAGACATCTACCGCAGAATAAAATGGAACAACCGGGGCTGCAAGTCAACGGTCTGGCGCTGCGTCAGCCGGGTGGAAAAGAAAAAGAGCGGAATTGAATGTCCGGCGAGAACCATTCGTGAGGAAGACCTGCAGGCGGCGGTGGTCACGGCAATAAACGATGCCTGGTCGAAAAAAGACAGCGTCCTCCCTGTTCTCAAGCAGAACATTCAGCTGGAACTTACCGGGGATACAGAGGGGCAGCTTGCCGAGGTTGACAAAGAAATCAAGGTCAAACAGATGGAACTTCTGAATGCCGGAAATGACCAGACGAAAATCGATGAGATTGGAGATGCCATCATTACCCTCCGGGAGGAACGACAGGCGATCCTTGCGGATGCAGCAGCAAGGCAAGGCGCGATCGATCAGGTCAATGACATGATTTCATTTCTCGATGAACAGACACAGGCGATCACCGAATACTCTGAAGCACTGGTCAGAAGGCTGATCGAGAAGATTACGGTTTACGATGAGAAACTTACCGTGGAGTTTAAATCCGGTCTTAAGATAGATGTAGACGCATAACAGAACAGGCACATATGCATGCACCTCGTTTCGGCGGGGTGCTTTTTTCGTGGCAGGGGTAGAAATGTTTATAATTCTGTGTTAAAATAAATTTAACGATTCGTGAAACTTATGAACCGTACTTCGGAGGAATATCATGCTGAGAAATAATATAGAACTTGATGTCAAGGTGAAGTGCATCGAGGGTAATACAACACAGGCAAAGGTGGCCGAGGAAGTCGGCACTTCAGCATCCTATGTCAGCCGTGTGATCAATGGCGGTGATAAGGTCGTGAACAAGACCTTCGTTTCCATCATGGAGGCGCTTGGGTACGATGTGGAACTGACCTATGTGAAACGAGAGGTGGCAAACGTTGAGGATTGATTTTAGCAAGACCAAGTTGCCTCCGATATATATGAGGAATGGTAAGCAGTGCTACCTTGATCCCATAAGAGAAAAACTGATACAGATAACCCCAGAAGAAACGATTCGTCAGCAAGTGGTATCATACCTACTTGACGAACTTGATATTCCCCACACCATGATTCGGGTCGAGGAACGTTTATCACAATACGGAGTCAATACAAAGGACAGAGCCGATATAATCGTAAACCGCTATTCTGAGGAGGAGCAGGCATATTATCCGCTTGCCATTATTGAGTGTAAGGCTCCCGGCGTGTTTATAGGAGAAAAACAGGAAAATCAGATCGTCAGCTACGCTAACAGGCTTGGCTGCGATTACTGCATGCTTACAAACGGATCATATACTTTTCTGTTTTATTATGATTCAGAGGCGGGCCATTATGTTGAAATTGCAGAGTTCCCGAAGTATCTGCAAATGCTGAAGAAGGAGTATCAGGAGATTCCTCAAACAGTGCCACGACCCAGGCTTACGCTTAAAGAAATTTATGAGCATCCGGATGCTTATCTTGAAGCGGATATGGGAGAATCTACGCCTAATAAATTGCTGACACCATCTGTTAATCTTTGGGAGTGTCTTCTGTACCCGGATCATAGATTGCCAGTAAAGCAGTACAAAATCTTCAAACTGATTGAAGACTATGGTGTGCGACTTTTGTCGTATGGCAATGCTTCCGGTGGACAATTTTATGGAGCATACCGTTCGTTTCTTATTGAGTACAATGGAAATGCGGAATTTGTATCGATAGGCTTCAGTCCCTATGTCACTTGGAGCAATCAGAACGTACGAAAAACAGCCATTAATGTTGCGATAGACAAAGAAGAAACATCACACCATTCGCTACAATTATCTGTTGATGATAATGTCACGGTTGTTGGGAATGAGGTCACCTTCTATCACAGCGGTAGGATTGGAGTAGGCAAAATTGGAAGTGGCAAAATTGATGAGTTACGTCAGTTTGTCTCAGAAAAGTATCCAGGCATCATAGATGGCAAGCGATTTAATCTCGGAACGCTTTTATGTGATCATCTCTGGAATTTGGACGAGCCGGATGTAATGGCGGTCATAGAGAACTTTATATCGTATGCGCTTATCCGGGATGAATATAGAGAAAGGGTCAAAGAGGAGAAGTCAAAATGAAGAAGATTTTCACAGTTTAGCAACCTGTATATTGCCTTTGACAAATTCCCTCATAGCGGTTTTTGTAGACAAGTTCTATACTGTAAAAATTGGCAACCGTTGACATCAATCGGCACGTCCCAAGGCACGTGGAGACGGTAGTATTGATGTCACGAGTTCAGAAGTAAGGCGCGAAAAAGTGCTTGATTAACGGGCTTTTCTGGCATATGACCTTCAGCGGTGAGGAGCGGAAATAACCGCAAAAACCGCTC